>BNJS01001769.1_pt1 | contig 109217 bp, 134 predicted proteins | sample 8540461 | NCBI WGS metagenome assembly BNJS01 (sample SAMD00202454, study PRJDB9452) | human saliva metagenome | isolation source: human saliva | place: Japan
ATACAGTCTTCTTTTGTAATTTCATCGTCTGCGATGAGGCGAGGCACGATTTCATCAAAGGCTGTTGGTTTGCTGAACAATACGCCACCTGGAACGCCAAGGATAGGCGTTCCGTCTGCACAGTAAGCAATGCACACCATAGAGCCTGGCAGTACAGGTAATCCGTATGTCACTACGCGATCTGCGTAGCGTTTAATGGCGCCCTGGTGTTAAATCATCAGGATCCACGCTCATACCTCCGGTACAGAATATAATGTCTGCACCCGCTGCTTTCACCTTATCGATGGCTGCCACAATGTCGTCCGTGTTATCTGTTACGATTTCATGGGCGATTTTTTTCACCCCAAATTCTGCGCAACGCTCTTCGATAATAGGTGTAAACGCATCTTTAATGCGTCCTTCAAATACTTCAGAACCTGTTGTAACGATGCCCATTGTTTTGCGCACGAATGGCTTTTAATAGTTTAAGATAGGTCCACCTATTTTTTTGAGCCTCTGTTATTTGTTGTTCTTCTAGCAATAAATGGAATACAACGCATACCGGCGATTTTATCGCCAGCTGTTTACCGGGCGTATTATTCAATTTTTGTAACGATGGTCAATTCGCCGATGCTATTGATAGCGTATAGTTTATCTACATCGACCTTGAGTAAGCCATCAACATCGGCAATGGCTTCAATTTTACCTTGTGCCATGGGACCATCGTGCATATGGTCACCCTTTGCGATAGTATACAAGGCACGGGCCACATCTTCTTCGTGGAGGAAACCTTCATCTTCTGGTTCCATCACATAAATATGTTCTTTACCAAGATCGAGTAATTTTGGCACATCTGCTTCCGTAATCACATGGCCGCGGCGAAACGGCGTATCCTTCACCTCGCCGATGACGATGCGTACAATATCGTGTACCAAAGCATGCCCTACAGCATCTTGTACGTTTATTTCTTTCATAGTTTAACCTTTCAACATAGATTCTATTTTATGCATAGCAAACGTAATATATGGTAATACATTTACTATATCATATGGATGATAGCGGCTAATATGCATTTACGCACATACGAGTTTGGCAATCCACATACCGATGGCACAGAGTACTAAACCTCCTAAAATTTGTACAGCACCATAGAATAGTACATCCCCAAAGTCACCAGCCGTCAATAATTGCAATAGTTCAAAGGCAAATGTGGAAAACGTCGTAAAAGCCCCAAGTCCACCAACAACCAAGAAAAACCGAACCCATTGAGGCCAATCAGGTCTACACAGATAGGCACCTAAGATGATTCCTATAATCAAACAACCGATTAAATTAACTACAATCGTGCCAAATGGATACGGTCCTAACCGTGCCATTACCCATTCGCCTACCATCGATCGCGCTAGTGCTCCTAAGGCACCACCGCAGGCGATAGCCATATATTTTTCCATAATAGTACTCCATCACTTTAACGATTCGTGTAATTATCATATATACATAATAATTATCATATATTACGTATTAGTCAACAATGTATTTGCTAAGTATACTAAAAGCACAAGGTAGGAATCGGAAAGGAGGTCGTATGAAAGATCCTACACTTACAATGCCTGCCTACCGACGAAATCATTATCAGGACCCAAAATTTCAGCAGCAGTATATGTGCTTGGGCCATAAAATATCTACGCTGCGCACGTCGATGGGCATTTCACAACGACAATTGGCCGATGTCGTGGGCATTAGCCGCAGCTATTTGAGCAAGTTAGAATGTGGACACGGTATTTCAGGTGTGTCCATCGAGGTGGTTTTTAAAATCGCCTATTGCCTCAACATTTCTATTAGTCAATTGCTACGTCTTCGTACGCAAGACTACAAATCCTGTAATAGACATCTTTCAAAGCATTATGAAAGAGTCGAATTTTTCCGATTAGCACATCAGCGCTTTTTGGAACTTAAGAAAGAACTCTAGAACGTAGTTAGCACATATATACTAGAGATATAATTGAATCATACTTACTTTCAATTTTGATATTTGCATCATAAAAATAACCTCATTTTATAAAAATCATTAGAAAACAAGATAATTCCTACTAACATGTACTACATATATAAAATATACTAACCCCTTACGTATCTTATATATGACTTTGCAAAATAAAGGACCCTAACTAGGGTCCTTTTTAATATATCTATTTAGTTACTAAACTTCATTTAATTTTTTATCTTGTATTTCCGCATTAGCCCGCTTAAAGATAAACGCATTATTGATGTGTTGACGCATCGCATTTTCTGCAGCCACTTCGTCATGGCGTTCAATAGCGTCTACGATATGATCATGTTCGTCATCGCAGTCATGAGTGCGCACTGCATTGAAGGAGCTCAAGTACATATCGCGATTTACACGTTCACGGAAATCTAATAAGTAATCCACAACGCGCTCATTGCCTGAAAATTGCGCAATCATGCTATGGAATCGGCTGTTAACCTCTACCCGTGCAGTTGCATCCTCAATAGCATGCATTTCGCGGCACAATTCCTTAAGTTCTTCTACTTGCTCTGATGTGGCGTGACGGGCACACAAACGAGCCCCCAAACCTTCCATAACCTCGCGACATTGGTATAGCGCCACGATTTCTTCTGGTGTATCCGCTTTAACCGTAACACCCTTCCATGGCACGATAACAACAAGATTATCTTTTGCTAATTTTCTGAAAGCTTCGCGAACTGGCGTTGCACTTACCTTAAGCTGTTCTGCGATTTTAACTTCATTTAGTTTTTCGTGCGGTAATAGCTCCCCTGTTAAAATAGCCTGTTTCAAAGTTACATAAACTTGTTCACTTAACGGCAATCGTTCAATTGAATCTACAGCGGAAAAATGATACATCTCTTTTGGTTCTTTTGTACCTTTCACGTCTTTTGTCATATTTCTAGCCTAGGTCCCCTCTAACGTTTATTTGCTTTCATACTTTCAATGAACGCCTAAAATTAGTATAATAAAATGTAAGCATTTTTATATACAAACACATGCATATATAATAGTTACATACACTCTAATTATAAATCTCGCGCATATGACTGTCAATTTCTAGATGGTCATAGTTTAAAAGTAAGGAAGTTACCAATATGAGTCGTTGTCTGGTTATCATTAACCCTGTATCTGGTGGCGGTGCAGCACGCCGATATGCCCTTGATTTACAGTGGAAATTGAGTACCCTCTTTGACACAATCGAAATAAAATTTCACAACGGGTGCTAATGATGCAACTCGTTTTGCCAAGGCGGCCTGTGATGATGGTTTTGATGCCGTATTCTGCATGGGCGGTGATGGAACTGTTAAATGAAACGGTTAACGGCATCGCACAAGGCGGATTCAAAGCAACCTTTGGCTTTATCCCTGTGGGGACCGTTAACGATATGTCTCGTGCTCTTGGCATTCCACAACGGCCCATTAGAGGCAATTCGCCGCCTCGATATCAATCAAAGTTCGCTCCATCGACATCGGTCGCTGCAATGATAAATACTTCTGCAATAATATTGCAGCCGGTGTCATTCCAAAGGTTATCGAAGAGGTAACGCCAAAGGAAAAGCGCATCTTAGGTCCTCTGGCTTACTTTTTGCGTGCTGGTCAGGCTCTATTCACCACAAAGGATTATACATACCGTGTCAAAACAGAGACGGATGATTTTATTTGTAAATCACCACTAGTGCTAGCACTACTCACCAATGTGGTATCTAGCTTTGAACGCTTTATGCCGGAGGCCTCTGTCGATGATGGTTATATGCGTCTCGTTATCTTTAAAGAATACTTTATTCTAGATATTTTCAAGGTCTTACCGCTCATTCTAAGTGGAGCCATCTATAATTCAAGCAATACGACTACGCTAACAGTACAAAAAGCTCATATTGAATTATTAAGTAATATAGGTGATTTACCAACCAACATGGATGGTGATGCAGGTCCATCTATGCCAGTAGACCTTGAAGTTTTACCTCAAGTCCTCAAGGTATTTGCACCTACTAAACATCAAAAGAAAAAGTCGCTTATCTAAGCGATTGAACCCCCTTTGGCTTATAGGACAAAAAGTGTGTGTGAAAACCCTTATAACACTAGTAAATATCTAGTGTTATAAGGGTTTAATCTTTTCTGAAGAAGTTTGAGGGTGGACAAAAAGTGTGGGTAAAAACATCAATTAACCCTTGTAATTACTGACTAAAATGAGGTTATATCTTCCTATATATAAACAAATATGGAGGAAGAGTTTATGCGACAAATAAAATGTCCTGATTGTAATGAAACATGTATTAAACATGGTGTTTAAAATCTGGTTCTCAGCGTTGGTTTTGCAAATATTGTAAGGTGGCATTTACCGTTAAAATTAATAAATTAAGTAAAGAGTTAAACCTATTCTTGAATTGGTTATTCAGCACCGATATTCAAGCTGATATGCCTGGTAAAGGTCGTACATTCAGGCGTAAAACCGCTAAATTTTGGTCCATATGGCCATTGCCACCAAAAGTGGAAGAAGTACATGATGTGGTATATCTTGATGGAATTTACTTAGCTAGAAATTTATGTGTTTTGATTTGTTGCAATGATACTCATGTTCTAGGATGGTATGTCTGTCGTTATGAGCATGCTAGAGCTTGGCAGTGTTTAATGGAACGGATTGCCGAACCTAAAGTCGTTGTGTCTGATGGTGCTAATGGTTTGCCTAAAGCATTACGTAAAGTTTGGCCTCATAGCAGTCACCAAAGATGCCTGTTTCACATTTTTTGTCAGGTTAGACGATATACGACAAGTAGACCTAAAACGTTAGCTGGGAAAGACCTTTATAGTCTTGCCAAAGCTTTATTTAATGTGAAAACAATGGATCAAGCCTTTATATGGATTAATGAGCTTTCAGCGTGGCGAATGACATATTCTGATTTTTTACGAGAAATGACGATTGATGAATTCGGAAATAAACGCTCTACACATGAGCGTTTGCTTAAAGCTGAATCATCATTATGGCGCCTGATTAGGCAACAAACTTTATTTACATTTTTGGAATGCATTGATATTACAGTACCTACAACAAATAATCGTATTGAAGGTGGAGTAAATGCTCAACTAAGAAGTATGTTACGGGCTCATAGGGGCCTTTCACTTGAAAGAAGACTAAAAGCGGTCTATTGGTGGTGCTATATGCACTCACCAAGACCGCTTTCTATTTCAAATATATTAAATTGTATGCCTACAGATGAATCGATTGCTGCTATCTACAAACGGTTATCTAGTTATTGCCAAATAGATCGTTCAATCCCTCAATGGGGTGATGCTCCTGTTTGGAATGAGCTACATATGTCTACAGATTTTCCAACTTATTGGGATTAGTCACACACACTTTTTGTCCTATAACCCCCCCCCTTTACTGGTTGTCCAGCAAAGGGGGTTCTTATCATTTTAAATAGCTTTTTTCCTATATGCGTTATAACAAAACGGCTTCGTGTAAACGGAAACTATAAATATAACTTGCTTTAACAGGCATGCCTGTTAAGGTCTCAAGGGCCTCTTTATAGAGGTCCATTTGTATTTTATAGCGATGAACTAGTTCATCCCCACTTTTAACACGATCCGTCTTATAGTCTACGAGAATCCATTGATCATCTTCAACAAAGGCAGTATCGATAATACCTTGTAAAAACAATCGTTCCCCCGCTTCTACATCAGGATACACGCGATTTCCATCAAAGAGCATGCTAAACGGCAATTCCCGTTCTACCCGTTTTGATGCAATAAGACGCTTACCAAGATCAGAGTTAAAGAACCCATATAGGCTACGATCACTTAACAGACTACGCTCATCATCGCTAAACTTACCGTCTGCTTGCAGAGAATCGAGCATATCAGTCATAGACTTTTGTGTATACTTTTGCACTGGTAGCCACTGCATAGCCTCATGCATTAAGGTACCCCATTGCGCACCCGTTACAATTTCCTCAGCGTCAGCAATGGCCATCGGCTTGCGTCCAAATACGGAATCAGCGAGTTCTATTTCACTAATAGCAGGAATACTTGTATCTAATACCGTAGCCGATACTGCCTCCGCATCACGTTCGGCAAATCGTCGTTTCAATTCGCTCACAGAAATCTTAGCTGTTGTCTTAGAGGCTACAAGATTAGGATAGGTAAAAGCAAATCGCTGTACAATTTCCTCTGGCAATTCTACATCATTCACCTTTCCTAAAGCGCGAACGGTATTGATAGTTGTTTCATCCATATCAGCCTTATAGTCTAGGTCACCATACAGAGAACCATCATGGATTTCTACCTTCACCTTACATTGACGGTCCAGTAAATCAAAATTAATAGCTCCTTCTAGCTCGATACTATTGCGTAATGGACCGCCCCCATCTAAATGACGAGCGAAGGCTATGAGCAGCCAATGTAAATAGGAGTTGCCAGCTTTAATTAGATCTACACCTAATGCTTGGGTCTGGGTCAATGCCGCATTTTTTATATGAGCACCAATCCCCTTTTCCTTTTTAATTTCCTTGTTGATATACCCCGTTAGGAATAGCTTATCCCGTGCCCGAGTCAATGCCACGTAGAGAATACGCTGTTCTTCGGCTTTCATAGTATCCGATTTAACAGATTTACAATAGAGCCACGGCATAGATGGATAGGATACACGAATATCTGGGTAATAGCCCTTCAATCCGATACCAGCATTTTTATCGACCAACAGTGGGGAGTTAAAGTCCATGGTATTGAATTTCTTTTGTACCCCTGAAAGAAATACAACCGGGAATTCAAGGCCCTTACTCTTATGGATGGTCATGAGACGCACTACATCATCCGCTTCGGTAACCACATTGGCAACGGCCATATCCTGATTGCTATCGCGTAAGCTTTCAACAAAGCGAAGGAATCTAAAGAGGCCGCGGAACCCAGACGATTCAAAACCCTTAGCCCTTTCATAGAGGGCCATCACATTGGCGCGGCGCACAAGGCCATTCGGCATGGCCCCCACATAGTTCACGTAGTCCAAGGTTTCGTATATATCCCATAACAAATCAGCTACGCCATGACGGCGTGACAATGTACGCCAATGCTCAATATGCCCGAGGAATTGTACTAACCGTTCATCCTGGGCCTGTTCGGCATAAATAGGCATAAGGGACCATAAAGAGCCTTCCCCAGTAAGTCGCAATGCACCGAGTTCATTGGCATCGAGACCTACCAGCCCAGAATGCAATACGGCAGCCATCGGCAAATCCTGCTCTGGATTATCGATAATCTGTAACAAGGACAAGAGCAATTGAATCTCTTGTGCTTCAAAGTAGCCATCGCGCTCATTAACAACAGCTGGGATGCCCGCTTGACGCATGGCAGCTACAGCTCGTGTTCCCCATCCTGCAAGGGACCGACGTAACACGGCAAAGTCGCGCCATTGAATTTGACGGAATGAGCCATCTGGATTTTGCACTTGTTTTTTAGATGCGTGCACTTCCTTGATTTTCTGAATGATAAAATCTAGTTCCCGTTCATTATTCTCTGGCTCATCACCGATAGATTCCGTATCGTTTACATTAGCTCCAATATCGCTTTCATCAGAACTGTTCGTATCACTGGTATCCAAAAGATGCAATTCTACGGCACCGCCCACCCAATTAGCAGGTGCATCCTCGACGATGCGGCCTGGTATGAGCGATTCTTTTTCACCATAATCAAGTTCTGCTGCCTCTTGGGTCATAATTTGATAAAAAATAAAATTCGTAGTGGTCAAAATATTTTCATGGGACCGGAAATTCTTTGCCAAATCGATGCGACGCTCTACAGCGTCATTCTCGAGTCCGTACGTATTGTACTTATGCATAAACAGAGAACTATCCGCCATACGGAAACTATAAATGGCTTGCTTCACATCGCCTACGTAGAATCGGTTATCTATATGAGAAATAAGATTAATAATGGTTTCTTGTACACCATTCGTATCTTGGTATTCGTCCACCATGATTTCTTTGAAAGTATCCTGCAACTCAAGGGCCACTTCGGATGGTTGAGGGTCATCTTCGGTACCAGGTTCCACAAGGAGTGCCAAACAGAGGTGTTCCAAGTCGCTAAAGTCCATGATGCCTTGTTCTTTTTTAGCCTCATTATAAGCCCTATGAAAGGCAATGGTTAACTCTACGAGATTATGAATGAGCGGATACTGGTCTACAAATTGCTGTTGCAGCACAGCTTCATCAATATGAAATAGACCGTTTTTCATTCCTTTTAAGCTGTCCTTATTTTGGGAACCAAGTGATTTAAATTCATCTGCTAACGCACCATCTACTTCTCCCTTTTCTAAGGCTTTGCCAAGGCTTGTAAAACTTGCTTTTGTAAAGGTATCTAGGTTACGGCATACATCGACTATATCGGACCAGGTCTGCGCCCCTTTTAATTGGGCTAATGCGGCTAATTGTTCTTGGTACACCTTGTCCCATTTCTTAGGGCCTACAGGGCTTTCAAGTAAAGGTTGCATCTGTTCGATGCGGTCTGCAATACGATCGATTTCGGCCTGTTGCTCATCCCACATGGCACTGCCCCATAAGGTATCTCGTAAATCTTGATTTTGAGCCTCCTTATAAGGCTCTACGGCGCGACGCATCCACCCATCTGGGTTCGATTGAGACATGGCAAATTCATAGAGGCTTAGGACCTTATCTTGCAAGCCCGCATCAGACTTATCATCGCTAAAGAAGTCAGATAAATCAAAAATACCATACTCATTATGTTCATATGCCTCTTGCAATAGGTTTTCCAACACCTCTTGTTTTAAGAGGGCCATTTCCGCTTCATTACCGATACGAGCCGTAGGCGGAATATCAAGTTTATAGAAATACGAGCGGATTACCCACTGGCAAAAGGAATGTAGTGTAGAAATATGTGCCGATGGCAATAGATTCAATTGCCGCTCTAAGCGCGCTTGTAATACCTTGTCATCGGTTGCTTCCATGGCCTTCGCCAAAGCAACGCCAATACGAGCGCTCATTTCAGCAGCAGCGGCCTTTGTAAAGGTAACGACCATCAATTCTTGTACAGATAAGGGATTATCCATATCTTTCAAGCGTGTTATGATGCGTTCTACGAGAACCGCCGTTTTACCAGATCCAGCAGCAGCGGCAACGAGCAATGTTTGGGCCCCTAAATTACTGTCCTTTGGGGACATGATGGCAGACTCCTGCTCTGGTGTCCATTTAACGCCCATTGTCGTCACCTCCTGTCATAGAACTATCCTTATTAACACTTTCACCTAGTAACTTAGCAGCACTCGACACCATATGTTCAGAAGTAACACCGGATGCTACATTTTCAGAGGTGCCATTTAGAGCTTCATGCATTTTCTCTAGGGCATTCGCCTCATTTAGAGACGTTAAATAATTGTACTGATTACGTTCATTATCGAATCGGCACACGGTCTTGTAATCACAATAGGAACAAGGAATAGCCTTATTCAACTGATATGGGGCAATAGGAAATTTACCTTTGCCGATGGCAGAGCCGGTGTCCGCCATAATCGATTCGGTATAACGGCACATGATATCAAAATCACCGGAGGATTTAACGACTTCATATCTCCTGAATGAATAGTCCCTTTACCAGTAATACGAACAGGTACATAAGGCCCCTTACCCTTATAGGTGAGCAATTGTTCATCCATTTTTTCCAGCATATCGATATCATCTGTAAAATATCCTTTATTGTTAAGGGCCCCATTCGTATCAGCCAAAGCTTTGGCTTCATCATAGGACACAGGTTCACTAGCTGGCGTTCGTGGATTTTTCACATATGTATATACAACGGCAGCTGGTGTCATCGGTTGATCGTGATGTTTTTCATAAGCCGATTCTAGTGCCAACAGATAGGTCATCAATTGTAATTTTAGACCATAGTATATTTCCTGTGCATTCACCGATGTACTACCCGATTTGTAGTCGATAACCATGCCGTACGTATGACCATCGCATTTATATTCATCGATACGATCAATTTGACCAACCAGTCGCAAATAACGATCATCACCAAGAGGTACCTTTATAGATTCCCAACCATTAGGACGTCCAAAGTCTTGTTCTAAATACATCGTATCGAAGGAGGACCGACTAGACCAATCTACAAGGCGTGATACTGTTTTCTGCAATGTTCTAACAACGCGCTCTTCAATAGCCTTATCATAGGCCGTTTTCTCATCCTCATCATAGCGATTCTCTTCTAATATATCCGCTGCTACGCGAGCACATAATTCCTGCTGTGCCGTTTCATCTAAATCACGCCATTGCTTATGCTCAGACAATAGTTGTATTCCTAACCGTTCTAAATTGGCATGTAAAAAGGTACCAATTTCTGGGGCCCCAAAGGAGCGTACCTTACGGGGTTCCAATTGTAAGCCATATTGGGCATAGAATTTAAATGGACACTGACGATATTTCAAGGCGCGTTACGGACCCAGACATATAGCCCCGTTTAAGGAATAGGCCATTCACTAATTCTGGTGCAATAATAGGTACATCATTATTGTCGCGAATACCACGGCTCACGTCCTCTAAGCGCGGTCTGTAGGCCGCATCATTGCGAGCCCAATTATAGAGTCCCCACCACAATGGCGACACAGGTACGCCACTAAACAAAGCGCCCCAACGCTCAGATAAAAGGGATAAACTTTGGTATGGACGCCATAAATAATTATCTTCAGTACCATCTTGAATGGTGAAAGGAACCTCTACAGGCGATATACAGAAACCAAGGGATTGTAACCGTTTAATAACGAGAGAACTTTCAAGACCTTCTCCTTCATCATTAGAGCCAGCATAGGATATAGTTAAATGCTGTTCTGCCCGCGTCATGGCTAAATAGAGAAGGAAGTTTTCATTGAACGCCTTCGGTAAAGCACCTTCTGCAAGAACGATGCCCGCTTCAGCAAGGGCCTCCCGCTCTCTATCCTTGATTAAGCCTTCATCCCCCATATTTTGAGGAAATACACCTTGGTTAAGGCCCATCACATAGACCCTTGGCCATGATTGACTATATGCTCGTTCAATAGTTGTAATTGCCACATGATCTAGAGATGGTGGAATCATCGAATAGTGAACATTATCAAGGGCCTCTTCTAAGAGGGCTATCATCTCGTCCAGTGTCAATGTTTCCATATCGGTTAAGACCATCATTTCATCGAGGAATCCGATGACCGCATTATACATTTGCTCATGACTGGCCTTAGATTCTAAATCACCGTCTCGCTCAGCCTCTAACGACCATTCATAGAGACGTTGTGGCACTTGTAATTCTTCGAGAACCGCATAGATGTGCTTACACCACTCGGCCCCCGTATGAGCTTCGCAAGACGTTGCAAAATCAAACCATGGTATCAAGATGTCCATAATGGTCTGTCTCGATGCGTTTACCCGCTCATGTCTTGGTGCGTCTGGTTGTTCCTCTTCTGAAAGTCCCGATACACGACGCATATAGGACCAAGTATCTCGTTCCCACTGTAAATGATTGATGCCAAATTCTAGCACATAGTTTTCCAGTTCATCTACCGCCTCACGAGTTAAAGGCGTTAAATCCGTTTTTAATAAACGGAACATAATATCACGACTGTAGCTATGCTTAACAATACCGAGCAAATCCGTCATCAATTCCCCTAGGGGGTGATTATTCATAGGCCGTTGACGGTCTCCAAAAGTGAGGTATTCCATAGCGGGTAAATACCTTTCTCTAATGTATCACCCATAGGTTTCCGATTCACGGAGCATGATACACACATCCCGATAGCGTGCAGTAGGACTACTTTCAATATACGCAAGGATATCACGAGCCACCCAATCGGCCTCGCGCTCACGATTATAGGCGCTCACCAGAGGTATATGTTTATCTGTTGTATTGCGTTTACTGTGAAAGAAATTTTCCTCCAAAGCTTGCAATACAGGCGTCCCTCTATGACCATTAAAAGGACTGAAAGGATAGTTTTGAGCCATATTCTTTATATAGATTTTCTAAGATTTCAACAGAGCGATTAAAGATGCCATGATGCCCTTTATTGGCTAAAATCCGTTTTGGGTCAGCCGGTAAATCAACGGTAATTACCGATTCTACAGCAAGGTCAAAAGAGCATGTACAACAGCTCAAAATGAACCGGTGTAAACCAGTGGAATCCGTCTACAAAGACATGACAGTTTTCCCATCAATGGAGACTGTGGTAGTGCATGAACGAGATCCATAATAGGATCTCCATCAATTTGGCCATGAAGCTGCAATTCCTCTTCATAGGCTGACATACATAATGCTAGTTCACGTAATTTTTTCTGCAATACCCCATTCGATACGCGCTGTGCACCTGCTTCTAATTCATCAGGCCCTATGCGAAAGGAGCGAAACTCGGAAAATAAGCCTTGCAAGACCGACGAAAACTCAGGCCGTTTGGCAGCTTGTGATAATAGGCCTAGTTCAGCACCTTTCCGCTTCATTACAAGACTCAAGAGCATAGAGCGTCCCAATTGAGATATGCTCTGCTGATGGGCTTTCACATTGCCTATCGATTGATACACCTGATAGGCTAAGCGGCCAAACCCTACAACGCGCACCGTCGTAAAGCCACCTTGGGGCATAAATTCTGCTAATTCCCGCTCCACCCGATATGTTGCTGGCTCTGGAACCAATAATATAATAGGATCACCTGGACACTCGGCTATGACCTGCCGAATACGTTCATATACGGCACGGGTCTTACCAGATCCAGCGCGACCATAATACATGGTAATACTCATACTACCTCCCACTACTAATAATTCATTCCGTCATCCCTAAAAACAGATATCAGTAGTAACTTATATGACATATAAATATATATACTATTGTACACCATTAAATACCTAAATTGATATTTGACAAAATTTGATTTATACATTATTCTGTTTACGAAAATAAAAAAATTAAATTTGTTTATATTTTATTTACATATTTAACACCGTGGTGTATAATGAATGTAAAATGAAATGTTATTTAAGGTTATAATTTTTTGTATTAATAACAATTTAGGAGTTAATCACAATGAATACAAAACGTATTGCTACGGCTTTTGCCGTATTGGCAGCAACAACAATCTCTTTCTCAGCTTTTGCAGCAAATATGGATGCTAATGCACGCGCCTATGAACGTGCTGCAGCAGAACAGTCCCAATACCAATATATGCCAGCAAATACTGTACCAGTAGCTCAAGCAGGTTATGTGGCAACACCTCCACGTCCTAACTACTCTCCATTACCAGTTGTACCTTACACCGCTGGTGATATGAGCCAACAAATGCCTGTATCTAAAGAATTGGGCGATCCAATCTTTGTGGCACCACAAACAACTGCTGTAGGTATGCAAATTATGGATCCAATTCCAAATCCTAATGCACCGTTACAACAACCGGTAGATGCACCAGCAACACTTTCTTTCAGCAGAAGTGGCAATGGTTATGTATCCACATATAGAAGCAATCAATTAAATGCTTTTGATGTATTGTTAAACGGTCGTTCTTACACATTTGATTTACCAGCCTATACAAATGGTTACCAAGTAAAAACTGCAAGTTCTTACAACCGCGCTGGTAACGGTATTGCCAACGTATTCACAACAAATGTAATCACGGAAGCAATCGTAAACAACACATCTTTACGCATCACTGTTAACATGACACAACCAACTTCTGTAGCAGCAACTAAATTGCGTTCCATGCAACAAACTGGTCATGTATCCGTAGGTGAAGTGTCCACATTGTTTGCTTATAATGAAAGCTATGATGGTGTGAAACAAGCTGCTAACTATGATGTATATAACAACAATGGTCGTTTCATCGTCGTAAAATCCGGTGCTGTAACAGTACCTAATGGTGCTCAACATCCATATGCAACAGCTATGTTTGCCATTACTGAAGATACAGTAGCAGCAGTTACCGTTTCCGGCAACAGTAGCGAATCTTATGAACTAGTAAAAGGTACAGCGTATTCCATCGCTGCCTCTGCAAAAGCAGCTAACGAAAAAAGTGTAAAACAAGGTAGATAATAGACCTCTAATGTAGAGATACTACCAGCTATCTCTAACAACATCTAAATATAATGAAAAGGGACTGTAAAAAGTGCGGTATAACCGACTTCTATTTACAGTCCTTTTTGTCATTATAAATATGCAACATGGATCACTATCAGGCCCATATATGCCTGCTATACTATTTATATTATAAACGGGTAAAAGTTTCTAATGCTTTATAGGCCATTAATCGATAACCACGTTCATTTGGATGTACCTCACCAGCGAATACGATTTGTCCTATTTGATCTGCTTCGTGGAGCACTCTGTAAAAATCAATTGTTTTCATATTGTTTTCTGCTGCGTATGAAAGCAGTCGTTTGTTCACATCGACCACCACATGATTAAGCCCATCCATTTCACTATCAATTTGAGGCTCTAGGCCAATGATGACCTGTCCTTTTTGACTAGCTATAGTTATAACTTTAATCAGTTTATTATATACATAATCGCTATCGCGATTTTGTAAAATATCATTAGTTCCACACATAATGCATAGATAACGATTATCTTTATAATCCTTATCTATGCCCAAGCTTCTATATAGTTTAGTAAGCCTTGCACAGACAAACCATCTATACCATGATTTTCTATATGATATGTAGGTAAGGCGGCACTACATAATTCAACCCAGCCAAGACCTGCTTTCACATCATATCCACGAGTAATACTATCACCAAAACATATTATATTCATCAATTCCTCCACTATACATTCGGTCATCTACATTGTAAAATATATATGTATAAAGTACAATATGTTACTCATTTTCATGAAATCTTAAGTACAGTATGGTACACTTTTTTCGCATGGAGAGGGGGAATAACAATGAAATATCTACTAGCTCTCGTGGGAACCCTATTGTGTACCTCGCAATCAGGATTTGCCATATCTCAGTATGAAATCGAGCAAAAACCAAATCAATACCAACTTGCTTATTCTAGCGATACAGAACGTATGTATATCGATCTCAGCTCTATTCATACTAAGCAGACCGCTGCGAATTATAAGACTGTACAAGCAAGGCTATTAAGTCTATATACAAGAAATAATGTAATCGCAGACTTTGATACAAACTTTACATTTTACAAACAACAACCTAATGCACAAATTACGATGACAGCGTGGAAGGTATCAAAACCGACATACTATGCACAAAATGGTTATCCTATTGATACATTACCACAACAACGCTTGGCCAAGGATTACGGTCAACATGTAGCTGCACCAAATAGTCCATCCCAACGTATTGGAGAATTTGTATACAATACCTCTGTAGAAATGGAAAAAATTTCGTATACTTACGACAATCCATATATTCCACCGAGGGTATTCCCTCCGGTGGTGAATCACAGTGTGCATACGCCTCTATTTGGACTTATGCCACCTACAGATTTAGTTATCTCGACTCCGATGGACCGAGTAATACCAGCACCACCAGCACCACCGACGAAAGATACAACCAAGTTTGCAACCTGGTCATGTAGGCGGTCCTGGCGTTGGGGGCTTTAATAATCGCGGAGGCTTCTCCCCTAATTTTGCTGCTATGCAACAAGCTAAGCCCCAAAATTTCAAATCATAATATGTCTCGTCCTGAAATGCAAGCCCCTCCTTCACAGAAAGGACCTGCGGATAACAAAGTTCGAGATGGCAAAGCTCGCAACGATACTGGTCGAAATAATACAGGTCGCGATAAGGGATCACCAAATAATGGCGGTCGTAACGGCGGCAATTCTGGAAATAGCAGCCGTGGCGGCGGAAGTCAAGGACCTCATTAATTCAAAATTTCAACATAAACAAACCCTCATCTATAACAATTATGGATGAGGGTTTATTTTATGACTTTCTCAAGCCCAAAATTAAATGTTAGGACAAATTTATTTATTAAGGCGCACAAAGAACAATGCAGTAGCACCGATGACTGGAGCGATACCTAGGGTCATTAACGCAGATTGATAGCTACCTGTGGCAGTTAACATGCTACCTAAGACCATAGGCGCCAACATAACACCGATTTGATTAAATAGGTTTACGAAACCAGCTGTAGTGCCGCGCAAATGAGGTGCTGCAGATTGTACAACGAGAGCATTTGTTAGCGCACTATGCATAAATGCCCCTACACCGAGGATTGGACCAGTAACAAATAGCATATCCGGATTTGTTGTGCTCGCAAATAGCAATAATGCTGGTGCAAAGAGGAACATAACAAGAGCCGCTAAATGATTTTTCTTAATCGGTAAAATATCGGATAAAATACCAATTGTAGGTTTTGCAATAAGTGCAGCCAAACCGAAGATAGACATAACGTGACCAGCATAGATAGCATTCACGCCCAATTGTTTAACCATATAGAGATTTGACCATTGAGCTACGGCCCAGGTAGCACCGGTCGCAAAGAACCCAGCAAATGCGAGGCAACGAATATTGCGATTTTTCAAAACATGAAGTAAGTTTTCTTTTAAAGAAGTTTCTTCGCCTACATAGGCAGATCCTGCACTCGCCTCGGCTTCACGTTGTGCCAAAATATCAGCACTTGGCTTGCGAACCGTAAAATAGCTGAGTATAAAAACAAGAATTGGCAATACAGCAGTTAAAAGGAAGGCATTTTGCCAACCATAAGTAGTTGCTACATATGGCGCATATAAATTTACAGTAGCCAAACCTAAAGATGTACAGGACATGAAAATACCAACTGCTGCCCCCCGTTGATTAGGACCAAAGTAATCACCAATAGCACTCAAGCAAGATGCTTGTACAGGTCCAGATACTAGGCCTAATAAGAAACGTAATACCCAGCCATAGGTATAATTATCGATAGTGCTCATCAACGCCGTAATTGCCGCCATAGCAAGCAAGCTTACTAATATGGTATGACGATAACCAATTTTATCTGCTAAGATACCGCCTGGTAACACCATAATAGCATAGCCCATATAAAAGGCGGATAAATAAGACGTCCCCATTTGAGGTGTAAAGCTCAATGCTTCATTAACAATAGGCATCAAAGACGCCCAAGATAGACGCATTACAAAGCTAATCAAAAACGTTAGCCATACGCTAACAAGAATTAAAATCTGAGTTCGTGAGAAACCAAATCTACTCATACGAGTTCCTTTCTATAGTAAAATAACATATAAAGCTATCATACTATAAATAGAAAGAGTTTTTCAAACTCTTTCTATTTATCATCACACAACAGAGTAATATATATGATAAAGTATGGAGAATTACCTCTTACTACGCTTCTTGACAAATAAATTTATATCACTTATCTTAAAATCATAAGTACGATTATTGGACTGACTACCTGTACCTTTTATGTACAGCAGCAGCAAGCAATAATCCTACTTAAATTATCTATACACTAATATTTGGGTTATAGGACAAAAAAGCAGAAAGAATAACTGTATATTGTACATCGTCAAAATTGTACATTCTTATAATAACTTCCGTTTTTTTACTTCCACTAAGGATATATTATCGGAAGTAAATATTTTTTTCTATAACAGCATAGACTATCAATGAGACTGAATGAGTATCAAAAACTTTAACAAAATGAGTATATGCCCTATAATAATTACTAAGAAATGAATAACTAACATTGCTTAACGCAAAAGAAAAAGGCGGTACTACTGATACTGCCTTTTTTATATATTAGATGCTTTCAACAAAACACAACATTTCAGATACCCTAAAAACTAATAAACCGAATACCCTAAAAAAGGGCTAATGAAAACTAAGGTTTACTATTAATAGAATGTAATAGCGTTACAAACCTGTTACATCAATGTTACATTACTGTTACGTCAAAACATACCGCATTAAGCTGTTAAGAAAAGTTAAGGTTATCTATTAATAAAGCGTACAAAAAAGCAGTACTACTAGTCCCCCAACTCAGAATGGCAATAGCCAAGCGGTCGGTCAAATGACTAGTAATACTGCTTTTGATACTATAAGTATAAAAGACATCGTAAACATTGTCAATAGTAGAACCTATAGCTAATTTTAGGCAAAGCTATTAAACATATATTGACATTTGTTAACATACTCTAATATATAATAAGAACCCTCTACCGATTAGATAAAGGGTTCTCTATAGTACTATACAAGGCACGGGCTCCAATTGCCTTACCAAGTATAAAAAAGTGACAGCAACAGGCAACAAATGGCCCAACTAAGTCTCTAAAGATTTATATTATACAAATAGTATAGCACAAGTACGAGATTAAAGCTATATATAAAACCCTCTAGGCGATAACCTAAAGAGCTTTTTAGAGATGATTATATGATTTTGAAAATATTATATTTACTGCTTTCCCCTCTATTCTACCACATAAATTTTAGGGGGCAAAAAAGGGGACAAATTATACTTAACTTATAGACTAATCATGAATATCTAAGAATATCAATAAATCAGGTTTTATCTAGCTTTATTTACTCTTTCATATTCTTTGATAGTCATTGAAATTCATAAAATTGAATGGCGGAGAGGGTGGGATTCGAACCCACGGCCCCTTGCGGAGTCACTGGTTTTCAAGACCAGCTCCTTAAACCACTCGGACACCTCTCCATAATGGTATATTATAGCAGATTTTTATGATAATGTGCAACAACTGAATGTAATGAGCTTAGAACATTATACGCTTCTTTCTAGGGACCAAAAAGGCTGGCCTTGCGCCAGCCTTTTTCATGTATCTTAGCTTTTCATTATATCCTTTAGAAAAGATCTTTTTTCCACATACCGAAGATAGCAATTAAGGAGCAGACTACGGATATTGCTACTACCTTATAAAATCCATTTGGATCCTCTTGAAACGGCAAGTTTACATTTGTCCCCCACAAGCTGAATATGATAGTTGGCACCGCCATTGTAATGGTAAGAGTTGCCAACATTTTCATAACCATGTTGAGGTTATTAGAAATGATAGATGTGAAGGCGTTCATCATGTTCATCAAGATATTGGAATACATTTCAACCATCTCCATGGCCTGTTTATTCTCGATGATAACGTCCTCTAGTAAATCCTCATCCTCTTCATATATTTTGAGAAGATGTTTGTAGGAACTGTGCCCACGTAAACGCAATAGTCTTTCCATAACGGTACCATTAGTACGCAAAGCGGATGTAAAGTACGTCATGGATTTCTGTAATTCCAACAATTGGAAAAAAAGTCTTTGTTCTTTGTGGTATGACGCAATTGGATTTCAATATCATCTGTACGGCGATTGATTTGTTGCAAGTAACGCAAGAACATCGTTGCTGTACGATACAAAATTTGAAACAAGAACCGTGTTTTTTTAAATGTATAGAACGTAGAAATCTGATTGGAAATAAATGGATATAATACTTCAGATTCTTCAAGACAGACCGTAATAAAGAAATCCGGGGTCAAGAAGATACCAAGTGGCACCGTATCGTACATATCATTACCGCGAACAACAGGAATGTTGATAACTACAAAAATATAGTTGTCCTCTAACTCCACGTGAGAACGTTCTTCCATATCGAGAGCGGTCTTTAAAACGTCTGTTGGGATTTCTGTCAAAATATTAATAAGGGATAACTCATCGGGGTCTGGGTTCACCAAATTTACCCATGAACCTTTTGTGGCATCTGATACCGTGTAATCGGCTACTAATTCTTCTTCTATGTGCTTGTACACCGTAATCATGTTATCCCTCCTTTCGAGCAGAAAAACTGTATCTTATCTTTAAAATTATATACTATTTGAGTGTACTATTCAATTCTCTTGTGAAAGTTTTACTTTCAAAATCGTCTTACTACTCTCTCAATTTGCCTCTCATTATGTATGATTCCCCCTATGTATTACATAGCTAAATAGTCACTGCAAAGCAAAAAGATTCCCCTATCAGCCAGTAGTAGTCATTTGAGGCTATCGGCCAATAGAGGAATCTTTTTAGTGTGTATCTATATGTATAAGTTGTATGAGAGAGTTATATATGTATGTTATATACGTTATATACGTTATATATGTTTATGTATGAGTTAGTTCTATGAAAAGTAATTTCTTATTATTGACGACGCAAGATACGGATAGAGTTTAAGATACAAAGGATAGATACGCCTGTATCACCGAACACAGCCCACCACATGGATGCATAGCCTAAAAGACCTAATGCCATAATAAGAATTTTTACAGCAATAGCGAATACTACGTTTTGCCATGCTACACGCAATGTCGCTTTGGACAAGTCAAGGATATGTGCAATAGCAGTCAGGACGGACGCATAAACACAACGTCTGCCGCTTCGATAGCCGCATCAGCACCGCTACCCATCGCACCACCAACATCAGCACCTGCAAGTACTGGAGCATCGTTGATACCGTCCCCTACGAACATAGTTGGACCATATTCAGAGCGAATATCTTGTACTACGGACAATTTATCTTGTGGCAACAATTGAGCGCGAACAGCACTTACACCAGTTTCTTTAGCGATGTAATTTGCACTTGCTTCAGCATCACCTGTAAGCATAACAGTTTTAATATCTTGACCATTAAGATTAGCAATCGCTTCAGCAGAGTCTGGGCGAGCTTCATCGGCGATGATGATACGACCTAAGTATGTATTACCTTCTGCGACAAGAACTTCTGTGCCATATTCAGCAGCCTCTGTTGGATAGCCTTGCACATTATAGCGTTCCATAAGGCGACGGTTACCAATAAGTACTTGTTGACCATCAGTCATGCCTACCATACCTTCACCAGCTAACTCTTGAACGAAATCAGAAGGTTCCACTGTAAGGCCTTGTGCCTTTGCTTCAGACACGATGCTTGTTGCGATTGGATGTGTAGAAACGGCTTCGATAGCTGCCGCCATGGATAACAATTGACTGGAACTTACATGAGAGCCTACAGTTTCTACGCTGTGAACTTTGACTCACCAGATGTGATAGTACCAGTTTTATCAAGAGCTACTGCTTTCACATTAGCCAACGCCTCGATAACGCGACCACCTTTAAGCAAGATACCATGTTTAGACGCATTGCCGATACCGGAGAAGAATGCAAGTGGCACGCTAAGCACCAATGCACATGGGCAAGAAATAACGAGGAATGTTAAGGCTGTGTAGATCCATTTATGCCATTCACCAGTAATAAGGGACGGGATGATAGCAACAGCCAATGCAAGAGCTACAACGATTGGTGTGTATACGCGAGCGAAACGCGTGATAAAACGGTCGATTTTAGGTTTAGAAGATGCTGCATTTTCAACGGCATCAAGGATTTTTGTAACCATGGATTCTTCAAGAACCTTATCAACGCGCATCGTAATGCGACCAGATTCGTTGATGCAACCAGACATGAGTTGTGTACCAGGTACAGCGCGAACCGGTACAGGTTCACCTGTTACAGGAGCTGTGTTAACGCGAGTTTCACCTTCAAGCACTGTACCGTCTAAAGGAATTAAATCGCCAGGGCGAACTTCGATAGTACTGCCTACCTCAACCTTTTCAGGAGCCATAACTACGATTTCACCGCCACAGCATGTATCAACAACACGCACCTCTTGTGGACGCATATCAACAGCGTTCATGATTTCTGTACGGCTACGATCTGTTGCTTTTTCTTCGAAGAACTCACCGATACGGTAGAACAAGATAACACCTACGGCCTCAGGCAATGCATCGATAGCAATAGCGCCCAATGTAGCGATAGACATCAAGAAGTTTTCATCGAACACTTGGCCTTTTAAGATATTGCGACCTGCGATACGCAATACAGGGAACGCAAGAAGAATATAGGCAATATAGTAAATTGGAGTTTCGATAGACTCTGGCAAGCCGATGGACGGCACAACTGTAGTCAACCCTTCGTAGGCCATGAATAACAAGCCTGCTACGATAACTGCAATTGTTACTGCATCACTGCCGTGATCGTGATCATGACCGTGGTCATCCATAGCCGCTTTAGATTTACGCTCGTAATCGGCTACTGTTACACCCTCTTCAATGGCATCACAAATGTCTTGAATGTCACGTTTAAGAGCTTCACGGTCTTCCCAAGAGCCGGTTAATTTTAATTGATGTGTCGCAATTGTGAAATTTGCAGTCTCTACAACATCCATTTTACGGATGCGATCTTCAATTTTTGCTGCGCAGTTCGCACAGTTCAAATCCTTCAACAATAATGTTTCTTCCATGATATCTCCTTTGATAATAGTGAAAAGCTTTCTATCCTGTATTATAAGTTAATTTATTGTCTATTTCTAATACTTATTAGACATATCTTGTTTCATATCTTGTTATATATGTTCCTAAACATTTTTTTCATCAGATATTTTTGTTTATATGAATATCTGTTCATATGTTTATTTTAATCGAATTCATAAGGTCTGTCAAGAAGATTTACTCAAGATAAATTATGACAATAAATGATAGAAAAAAATAGCCTGTACTCATAATACTCGAGAACAGGCTATTTCAACATATTTATCTAGTATTTAATTTTTTTATACTCTACTATCAACCATTCAAAAAGTCTCATTCAGTCATAGAGATTGATTTCTTTTATATCTTTATACGCAATAGCTACCCCCTCAACAGATAGGCTATGCGCTGGTCGGCCTATCGCCTCTATAACACCTAATAACTCTGTATAACAATGACCTGTATAATAGAGCACTCGTACAAAATCCCCCTCCACCAAAGACTGTATCGTGCGATTCAATTCTTCTAGTTGATCCTCAGATAACTCTACGCGCATTTCCTTTGGCCGTGCTACAGCAGCTAGTAGAGTCTCAAAACCCTTCAATGCGGCAAAGGGCATAAATTGTTTCGCCCGTTGTAAGCGGGACATTTTTCCTTTCATAGTAAATAACCCCATTAAACTAAATACTATATAGTTACATTATTCTCCATTATGACCGCCAACCAAGGTATTTCTAAACTGCATGGTTCCTTCCTCTTGCAGACTAGACGCACGCAGTATGGCATTTTTGCCAAATCGTCCCTTTAATGTTGAGCATTGCTTGCTGTATATGTTCTTCCTTTTCTTCGGTCTCATCTAAAGCATCACTAAATAAATCCATTTCGGTAGGTACTGCTGATTTATTCACGAGCTCTTCAAAGCTAACAGCGATACGCCGAATCAGCTCATGGGGCCTTTTATATTTATCAAATAAGGATAGTACAGCAGGACATAGCTCTTGAAACGAATCCGTATAATGTGCTAAGGTACGTGAACCGCCAGTCGATTTTAAATCCTCTGCCGCATAACCAATATGGACATGAATACATTTCGTAACAGCCTTAATCTGCAATAGTTCAAGGACTAAGGATTCTACCATCTCTCGCATCGGCAATCGTGCCTCATCCGCTGTATAGTTGCGTAAAAGAATTTGACTTTGTGAAAGTGAATGCTTAGACGGCCTATAGGCATGAATATCTGAAATAGTACAGCTTTCACGGCCCCAGGCATGATCGATTAACAGCTCTGCATTCACACCGAACTCCTTATACAGTTTATATTCTGGCACCTGCGTGATGCCATGCAAATCAAAGGCGCCAAACTTGCGCAATCGATTTGCAATACCGCTGCCAATCTGCCAAATATCTGTAATCGGTTGATGGTGCCAAATATGCTCTCTAAAGAGATTTTCATCAAGGTACCCAATAAAATCAGATGCATGCTTAGCTAATATATCGAGGGCAATTTTAGCAAGAAATAGATTCGTTCCAATCCCAACAGTAGCATAAATATGAGTCGCCTCTAGCACCGCATCAAGCAGCATCTGCGCTAACTGATGAGGCGTTTTCTTGTAGAGCTTGGTGTATGATGTAATATCAATAAAGTATTCATCGATGGAATATACATGGATATCTTCAGGCGATATATACTCTAGTAAAGTCCCATAAATCTGTGCCGACACCTGCATATAACGCTTCATATGTGGTTTAACGGTGATGTACTCGATGTGCGGAGGAATTTGAAATAAGCGCGACCGATTCTTAACCCCCAATTTCTTAAGGGCCGGAGAAATAGCTAGCGTAATCGCACCCTTACCACGAGAGTTATCGGACACCACCAAAGGTGTTGTAAAGGGATCTACACCCAAATCGGCACATTCTACAGATGCATAAAAGCTCTTTTAAATCAATGCACATATACATCCGACTCGTATCAGTAGATCCCATATAAACACCTCCTACAGTCACTAAATAACAGTCCTTCACTAAAATTCTGAAAAGAATAATTTCTATAATTAGTATAACAAAAATACCATGTATTTTCAAACATATGTTTGCTTTGTGGTTCTATTTTTGAAGGTCACATACAAAAAGCAGCTAACATTAGATATAGTATCTAATATTAGCTGCTTGTATGTTAACTACCTATATATTATTGTTCCGGCCCCATATCTTTTTTAACGGTATCGCGGAAACGTGTTAACTCACCCATAAATAGGAGTCGTACTATACCAACGGCACCATTACGATGCTTACGAATAAGGACTTCCGCCTCATCGCCAGCCTCTGATTCCGGATTATAGTAAATATCGCGGTATAAGAACATAACGATATCCGCATCCTGTTCAAGAGAACCAGATTCACGAAGGTCAGATAATACAGGACGCTTATCTGGTCGGCTTTCAACACTACGAGATAACTGAGATAACGCAATAACCGGCACATTAAACTCACGAGCAATGAGCTTTAAATTACGCGAAATTTCAGAAATCTCTTGTTGACGATTTTCGCTACCTTTACTAGAGCTACGGCCCTGCATGAGCTGAATATAGTCAACAACAACAAGATCCAGGCCATGTTCAACCTTAAGGCGTCGCAATTTAGCACGCATATCTTGTACTGTAAGGGCTGCTGTATCATCAATAAACAGCGGAGCTTTACTCATCGCCTCAGCCGCAGCCAACACTTTTCCCCAATCATTTGTATCCATATCGCCTTTGCGCAATTTATCGGATTCAATGCCGGCTACAGAGGACAAAATACGACCAACCAATTGTTCCTTGGACATTTCCAGCGAGAGAAAAAGGCTACACTACCATGCACCCCCATCGCTACATTTTGCGCGATATTTCAAGGTAAAAGCTGTTTTTCCCATAGCAGGACGAGCCGCTACTAGGATAAGATCTGATTTTTGCAAACCATTTAATGTAAAATCTAAGTCTTTAAAGCCTGTTGGCACACCTGTAAGGGCTCCTTTTTGCTGTTGCAGTTTATTAAGTCTCTCAAGATTTGTAATTACCACATCACCAATGGGTGAGAAGCTTGATTCAGACTGAGTTTGACCACCTACATCGAGAACGAGTTGTTCTGCCTTATTCATAATAATAGATGGTTCTTCTTCACCCGCATAGGTCATGCCCACAATCTTATTACCCGCATCAATAAGGCGGCGCATTTGCGCCTTTTCTGCGATAATCCGTGCATGTTCTTCGATATTATAGCCCGTTGCTTCATTAGCAAGGGATGTAATATAAGCAATACCACCAACGGTATCTAGCTTTTTACGGCGCTCTAATTCTTCACTCAAGGTGATAAAATCAATGGTCTTATTACTTTTTACGAGGCTTAAAATAGCATCATAAATAATACGATGTGTATCCCGATAAAAATCATCCCGATCTACGATACTTGTTACCATATCCACAGATTCACCTGATGACGAGCCATCCGTCAACAGCGCACCTAATACGGCCTTTTCCGCATCTTCATTATGCGGAGGAATGCGTACGTCCATGTTATTCTCCCCCTAAACCCATCAAGACTATCCTCCCAAACCAAGGAGTTATATATCACTTATCGCATATAAAAGAATCACCACACTCTGTGAGCATGGTGATTCGAAGATTATTCAGCGACTACGTTGACCTTAATAGTGCTCGTAATTTCTGGATGTACACGAACCACAACATCATGAACACCTAATGTTTTCAACGGTTCTTTAATTTCAATTTTCTTTTTATCGATTTCTACCTTGTATTGAGCTTTAGCCGCATCGGAAATGTCCTTCGCAGTAACAGATCCGAACACACGGCCTTCTTCGCCCATGCGAACCTTTACAGTTACTTCAACCTTTGTAAGTTGTGCCGCCAAGATTTTAGCTTCATCATTCGCTACTACTTTATGATGAGCAATAGACTCTTGTTTTTGTTTCGCATTGTTTACATTTGTTGTTGTACCTTCAAGGCCAAGACCTTTTTTAATCAACACATTACGACCATATGCGTCGCTCACTTCAACGATTTCGCCTTTTTTACCAACTTTTTTAACATCTTCTAACAATACTACTTTCATGGTTGTTCCTCCTCTTGTTCAGCGGAATGAAGTGCTTCTAGCGCCTTGTCTAAGATAGTGGTCTTCGCTTCCTCTATTGTCATACCTTGTAGTTGAGCACCAGCCACAGTTCTGTGACCACCACCACCCAAGGCTTCCATTACAACTTGTACATTTACCTTGCCCTTAGATCGAGCGCTGACGCCGATACCGCCATCATTAAGTGAGTAAAGTACAAATGCTGCTTCAATATCTTCATTGCTGATGAGCATATCCGCACTTTGTGCGGCCAATGCCATCATATCCTTCATACCTGCTGGTGCCACAGAAATAGCAATACCTTCGGTACGATTGGCTTCAAATACCATTTAGCACGCAATTGGATAGAATCGAAGGTTTCAATAAATAATTCTTTTACCCGTTCAATATCCGCCCCTGCACGACGTAAGAATGCAGCCGCTTCGAAGGTACGTGCCCCAGTTTGTTGATTAAAGTTTTTCGTATCTAATACGATGCCCGCATAGATACCTGTGGCTTCCGCTTTTGAAAGTTTCACAGGAACTCCTGCATATTGTACAAGTTCTGTTACGAGCTCACTCGTAGATGATGCAGCTGGTTCCAAATACGTAAGCAATGGATTTTCAATAAAATCTGCTGCTCGACGATGATGATCGATGACAATGCGTCGCTCAGATACTTCAAGAGCCTCTGGCGCTGCTACCATCGGTGTTCTATGCGTGTCACAAACGATGACCAATGTATTCGCATCAGCCCACAATTTTGCTTCTGCAGGCGTTATGATATGAGTTTTCCAAAATTCGTCTTCCACAAGGACATGTACCATTTTATCAATGGCATTTGTTTCTTTTGAAAGTACTAATCGCACCTCTTTACCAAGAGTACGTGCAATCGATACGACGCCAATAGCACCGCCTAATGCATCATAGTCCTCACGTTGATGACCCATAACAAGGATTTTGTCAGAATCATTCATCAATTCATGAATGGCTTGACTAACCACACGAGCACGAACGCGCGTATTTTTTTCAACACCTGCTGTATTGCCTCCGAAGAAGCGGGTGCTTTCACCATCCATAATGCAAACCTGATCACCACCGCGCCCTAAGGCAATATCGAGGGCTGCGCGAGCACGTTCGGACACATCCTTAACAGAGCCTGCATTTTCGCCAATCCCGATACTAATCGTAGCAGGCACTTGACGAGGAGAAGGCAATTTACGGATACGTTCAAGCACACTAAAGCCGTTGTTTTCCATATCTTGCAAAGCGCCCCGAGAAATGGCAAATGTGTACATATCATCTTGGAAGTTCCGAATGAAACCTTCATGTTTATCGATTTCATCCACCACGATATTATTGATATCAGCCCACAAGTTCGTGTATTCTCTATCACTAAGGCCCTTTGTCAATTCTTCGATATTATCGATTTGAATCATGCCCCATACAGGCTGTTCTTCTTCCGCCTTAATACGTGCTCGTTCAATATCTGTAATATCCTTAAAATACAAGGCCATGACTGCGTGTTCCGTCAATTCATCATTTGGATCCGCATTAGGGCGCGTATCACGAGGATCGATAAATTTGTAAACCACTTGGAAATATTTATCTCCATAGTGTTCTTTTAAAAATCCAGATTTGCCCCAGATTTTATCAATTCTAAAGCCCGGAATCAAGGCAGATACTTTCTGCATTTTATTCCAATCTACTGTAACCCAGTCAGCAAACACGCTATTGTTCCACACTAAGGTGCCTTGTTTATTAACAAGGGCGATTGCAGTAGGGAGGTTTTGCAATGCAAAGTTTGATGCTTGAGTCACATTTTTTGTCATCGCACTAAATTGTTCTCTAGCGAGGCGACGTCTGTTATGAATGGTGTTATAGTTAATCAAATACACTGCAACCACGATAATAGCGGACAATATTGCCAGCAGCCAATTTAAATAGGCTATAATTAATAATAGTAGCGTAATGACAGCAATGATGGTGATTTCTAAAACTTCCCATCTACGTTGAAAGGATTTCATAATAACCTCCTTTCTATTAATAACCTCGTTGGTTAAAACGAGACCTTAAATCTAAAAACATATCTATAATACCGAGTATAACTAATGCTTGAGAGAATATCAAAGTATAAGCAAAAAGCAATATCCACTTTGCTTTATTACTCACTCGATAGCTAGTCATAATATCTGCTAATGCAGCAAAACCATGAATAGAGCAAATAAAATTACCAAGTAATAGTAAATTTTTACTAATAGCAATAACCAAAGGATTATCTAAATGCACATAGGAGGCTCCATGGAAACCTATAATACCAAGAGCAAAGATACCGGCCCCCCATATAGGCATTCTCCATTGCTCAACTGCTAAAAAAGCAGGTATTGAAAGTCTTAATCTATGGCCAAGCCAAAGTGATATTTGGATTGTAACATAAGTATATACGGTAGCCGCTATTGCGATAGCCATAAAGAACATATCACCTAAAGTGTCGACATTCTTCTGTACACTTTCAACAAATTCATCAGCTTGTGCTTGTGTAATACTAGGATTTACTTCCATAGCCTCATTTGCAAGCGATTGTGCTTGTTCTACCAACGTAGGTCCTACAGACGATAACTCAACACCTGTCACAGTATAAGATGCCACAATTGTAAAGAGTACTGCAAAAAACATCATTATACTTGGCACTAATAAACGTTTAAGCGTATTCCAGGAAAGTCTATGTCCGGCCCCTACGCCAACACCTACCAAGGCAAACAATCCAACCGTAAGCGAATTAAATATGCCAAATAACATTGTAGATAAAAGAAAAATAACAATAGTTCCTACAACGCTATATTTAAAGCCCCATTTTGTACCAATTATGCCAATAGCTGCGGGGGTAACAAAAAAAGATAAAAACCCAAATACAGGTAAATATACACTAACAGCCGTGAGTATGATGCCTATAGCGCTAACAAACGCCGTTTCCACCATAGCTCTTGTATTTGTTTGATTCATAATACTCCATCCAATAATAAAAGGATACCAGTTATCCTTTAATTATAGCAGTTTAAAAGGGTAACTTCAAATACCCTATATAGTAGGGAACGGTAGCAAATACGCTACTTATAGTAAGATGTAACAAATATATCCCTCTCAAGACATTTGTTCCATTTATATCGTGGCACCTATGCTTGAGAGGGATATATTATTTAGTGTACGTCTTGAATGATTGGCAAAATCATAGGTCTACGACGTGTTTTATCATAGAAGAATTTGCCCAATGCATCGCGAACATTTTGTTTAATTGTAGTCCAATCTTTAATGCGTTGCGCTTCGCAATCATCTAATACTTGATGAACGCGACGCTCTGCTTCGAGTATAAGCTCTTCTGCATCACGAACGTATACGAAGCCACGAGATACGAGATCAGGACCGGCAATGATAGTGCCAGACGCAGTATCCATTGCCATAACAACGATAACCATACCTTCTTGTGCCAATTGTTGACGGTCGCGGATAACGATATTACCTACGTCACCAACACCGAGGCCATCAACGAAAATAGCGCCAGCTTGTACACGGCCACCTTTACGACCACCATCTTTATCAAATTCAAAGATTTGACCATTGTCACCGATAAGGATTTTCTTAGGATCTACGCCCATAGCTACCCCAAGTTCACCATGACGACGCAACATGCGATACTCACCATGAACTGGGATAAAGTATTCTGGTCGCACAAGGTTAAGCATTGTTTTAAGCTCTTCTTGGCTCGCATGGCCAGATACGTGAATGCCACGATCTTTACCATACACAACGTGACAACCTAAGCGAAGCAAGTTATCGATAGTTTTACCAACAGCACCTTCATTTCCTGGAATTGGTGTAGCAGAGATGATAACAGTATCATTTGGTGCCAATTCTACGGTGCGGTGATTACTTGTAGCCATACGGGACAAGCCTGCCATTGGTTCACCTTGAGAACCAGTTGTTAAAATCATGATTTGATCATCTGTGTAGTTGTGCATTACATCTACATCGATAATCGTATTTGGCGGAATGTCTAAGTAGCCGCGTTCTTGTGCGATTTCTGTAACATTGACCATACTGCGACCCATAACAACAACCTTACGATTATACATAACCGCCGCATCAATTGCTTGTTGGATACGAGATACGTTAGACGCAAATGTTGCTAATACAACGCGACCTTCGCTTCACCAACAGCTTGTTTAATAGCAGGACCTACGGAGCTTTCAGAACCAGTAGTACCTGGTTTTTCAACATTTGTAGAGTCGGACATCAATGCTAATACGCCTTTATTACCAAGTTCTGCAAATTTGTGCATATCCATCAAACGGCCATCAACTGGTGTTTGGTCAATTTTAAAGTCCCCTGTATGAAGAATCGTACCAATTGGGGTGTCGAAGTATACGGCACAAGAGTCAGGAATAGAATGGTTTGTTTGAATAAAACCAACTGTTACTTGTCCAATTTGAACTTCATCACCAGCAGCAATCATACGAAGGCATTTAGGAGACACTTTGTGTTCTTTGAATTTACCTTCAATTAAGCCACACACAAGATTTGTAGCGTATACAGGGCAGTCAATCTCTTTCATAAGATATGCCAAAGAACCGATATGGTCCTCGTGACCGTGAGTGATAACAACGGCTTTCACACGGTCCTTATTCTCGATGATATAGCTCATATCCGGAATAACAATATCCACACCTAACATATCTTCGCTAGGGAACGCAAGACCTGAGTCAAGAACGATGATTTCGTCTTCATATTGGAAAATGGTCATGTTCTTACCAATTTCCCCAAGGCCACCTAGAGGGATAATTTGGAATTTCCCTTTATTAGAGCCATCCGGTTGACGACCAATCAAATCCAAATGCGCCTCTTGGTTGCGAGCCATAGGCCGATTATTAGTACGAGTACGACGGTTATTAGCGTTTTCATTACGGTTTCCATCAGTCGTATTACGTGTGCGTATATTACGTGTATTACTTGCACCACGTGTATTGCTTGTACCACGTGTATTACGTGTATTTTCACTATTTCTATCTGTGCGGCGAATTTGTTCACCACTACGAGGTGCGCGAGTTTGACGAACTCTACGTTCCGTACCTTGTTGCTCGCCTTGCTCACCTGTAGGTCGTTGACGACGTGTATTCGTTCTAGTATTTGTGGTACGACGTTGACGACCTTCGCCACTTTGATTAGATGCACTCGTATAACGGCGTTCACCGCTACGACGGTCTGTATTACGACTATCGCCAGCTGGTCGACGTGTGTTAGTACGACGGCGCGTTGTTTTTTGCTCACCTCGAGCAGACGGAGCCGTCTCTACTGCAGTCACTTGTGCAGTATGTTGATTATCTGTTGTATTCACAGTTCCTCCTAAAATTTTGTTCATTAATTTGTTTAACATATATTTTCACCTATCATTAAAATTTGATCTTTACAGGGGAACGGACAAACGAAAAAGGCGCTATCCAGCAGCGTCTTTCAAATGGGCGCAAAAATAGCGCAACTCAATTGTTACCGTTCAAGTCCTTTTGTCCATTCGCCTCGTGCAAATGAGTATAGTGTACCATTAAACGCGTCAGCCGCGACGTTACGTTCTCTTCGTTACCGTTTAATGTTCATTATAATCCGATCGTTCTGATGAAAGCCTCGCTTTCATACGTTATTATTATTGTAACATAAAAATAGCGTTAACAAAAGAGTACCTCTTATGTTAACGCTATTACACTATTTATCAGAAACTCTACCAAAGACCTATTAGTAATCGCACAGTATCTACAACGAGGCAAAACCACAACTCTCAATCGCATTAGCAAATCCTTGTCTATATAGATTAGCACCACCATTTGCAGGATGGCGCAAACCAATGGCAGGCAATCCAAATTTTACCCATTGTATCAGCAGACTTTTGTCCTACTGCTAGCATAAGAGACTCTTCTCCTCCCAACTCAAGATGTAGCTCTAATAAGCGTTTTGTATACTCCCAACCGAGTTCTTGCTCAGCCTCCGTAGGCGTACGATTCGTCAGTGGATTTCCATCCTTATGCGGGTGGAATGGGAATATATTCCATAACAATGTATCATAGGGATCAATACCTTTTTCAACGATAGCACTCCACACCACAGTATCAGTAGGCTCGTTAAAGCCGTCCTTTTGCTGTGTTCCTTTTAACAAAGGGCTAGTAGGAGAACTCGTTCGTTCTAAGCGAATAGGTGTTATATCCTTCGCACGAATAGTTTTGTGCTTATCTAATAGCATTCTTTCACAAGTAATAGCAATGCCACTAAAACGTCCACCTTGATATCCTACTGCCTCAGCCACTACAAATACCTTAGCTCGACCTAAGCGCGGCAATAAATAAGCCACCAAATTATCTCGACGCACTTGAGCCGCATCAAAATCATCTGCGACAATCTCTAAATCAGGATTTACCTCACCCCAAGGATTATGAACAAGACTACCAGAATACTGGGAGAGCCAATCTACAAAACCGCGCACCTTCGCCACACGCTCCGCATCAAAGATTGCTATATATTCATCAAAAGACAAGATCTTCTCTAACTCAAATAAAGACATACAGCCTCCAATTTAAATTTCATATGTTATTACCGATATATATCTACTATACATCATAATTACACGAATTGCATAAGAAATATATATACATTATTTTAGAATTTTGTCCATTGTAAAACACCCAAGCATAGAAATTCTTGGGTGCTTCTTTTGGAACATATACAACTAAATATAGAACTCGATTTTGTCTTCTTTTGCTAGTTGGAATTGTTCAAAGATATGGTTTCGTATATTAACAAAGGATGCCGATGTGCGGTCGGTTCTGTCGATGATGTTTACAGGGATTATAGTTTGTACTCTACCTGGATTTGCAGATAGTACTACAACGCGGTCTGCAAGGACTACGGCTTCTTCAATGTCGTGGGTAACGAATACAACTGTTTACCTTCTTCACGGCAGATACGAGAGATTTCGTCTTGCAAGTTGATGCGTGTCAACGCATCAAGAGCGCCTAGTGGTTCGTCCATGAAGATAATATCTGGATCCACCGCTAGTGCACGGGCAATGGATACACGTTGTTGCATACCCCCAGATAGTTCTGCAGGATAGCGATTGCGAGCATGATTAAGGCCTACCATTTTAACGTATTTATCGATGATAGCGGGACGCTCTTCTTTAGGCACCTTTTTACTTTCAAGGCCTAGCTCAATATTGCTTTCCACCGTACGCCACGGCAACAAGCCATAGTTTTGAAATACCGTTACATATCTGAGTTGAGGAGCTTTTACCTCTTCACCATCGATAGTGATGGAACCAGATATAACGAGCTCAAAGCCCGCCATAGCGTTTAATAGCGTACTTTTACCGGAACCAGAAGGGCCTAAGAGGCAAATAAACTCGCCCTTTTCAATGTCTAAGTTGATATCTTCAAGAATGGTGAGTGGTTCCCCATCTTTCATAAATTCCTTGTGTGCATTGCGCACCGAAATGTAACCCATGAGGCCACCTCCTATTTCTCAATAGCCCAACGTTTGTAAATCCATTTTTCGATAAGGGATACGCCCCAATCAAGTAAAAGCCCAACGAAACCGATGGTTAAAATAGCTACCATTAAAAGATCGTTACGCAAGTTATTTCTCATATCGATGATGAGGAAGCCAAGACCCGTTTGAGAGCCTACCATTTCCCCTGTTACAAGGAAGATCCACGCTGTACCAAGGGCGATGTGAAGGCCCGATGCAATACCAGGGAATACGGCAGGTAATACAATTTTAAATAATAGTTCTGGCTGTTTAATACCAAAGTTGCGCGCTACCTTGATATATACAGGATCGATATTTTGGATGGCAGACACCGTGGATAACAGCACTGGGAAGAACGCTGCGATAAAGATGATAACGATAGCCGGTGCTTGACCGATACCGAAGAAGAGAACGATAAACGGCAACCACGCCACAGGAGAAATTGGTCGAATGACTTGAACGATTGGATTGATGTAGTTCCAAATCCCCTTGTACCAACCCAAGATAAGGCCGAAGAATACGCCAGCTACAACGGAAATGATGTAACCAATGAAGAACCGTACTAAACTGTCTGCAATATCCTTAAAGAGAACACCGTCTCCAATGAGTTCTCCAAAGCCGAGCAATACTTTATACGGCGTTGGCAATAGCGCTTCATTAAAACCGCCCGAGACGAACGATTAGCTCCCAAATTAGCCAAGCTGCGATAAATGAACCCGGCACATATGTATATTTCTTCATGGTCCTCCTCCTATGGTAACAATGATGTATCTACAAACTCTGAATAACTCGGCACCTTTTTAATCAAATCAATATGCGCCATGTGATGCACAAGTGCGTTATAACGGTCCTCTGTAAGGGCTAAATCTCCAAACCCAATCACCTTGAGAGAACGTTCAATAACTGGGTCATTAAACTTCATGTACTTTGAGGAAATCTCTTCTTGTGCCTTTGGATGCTCATCTAAATATGTACCTGCATCGAGATAGGCTTTTGTGAAAGCTTTTGCCAAGTCATGATGTTCATCGACGAATTGACCATTAAATACAAGAGCACAGCAAATATTATCATGCCAGAGATGGTCAGGATCTTCGAAGACCTTCCCAGTTCCCATTTCAATGGCTAGAGAGCCAAATGGTTCGGCTACACTATACCCAGCAATTTGTCCTACCGATAGAGCAGAAGGCATTTCTGGAGGGCTCATTTCTACGATTTGTACATCTTTTTCAGAAAGACCCGCTTGTTCAAGCATGCAATCCACGAGAATTTTTTGGGTAGATTGTTTATGAGGGATGGCAAAGGATTTACCTTTCAAGTCTTGTACAGAGTTAATATCCTTATTGACGATGATAATATTACCTTCTGTATGACCAAGTGCAGCAGCACGAACATCGATGCCTTGTTCACGAGCCTTTACACCTAGTTCAACAAGTACCGATGCAGCATCTACCTTGCCTGTATTTAATGCATCCATGAGCTCTGGCCAAGATCCATACTTAACAAGCTCTACATGAACAGGACCATCCGCTGTTTCTAGTTCTTTTGTGGCAAATACTGGCAATGCATGGGTAATTGGTAAATACGCTACCCGTACTGTCTTTAGTTCCTGTGCCGTCTTTGGTTTATTGTACTCATGATAGCCATACGTGATACCACCGATAACCAAGAGAATAGCAGCAATGATTAGATACCAAGTCTTCTTCATAACTTCCCCTCTTTCTACCTCATAACAAGGGGCGTTTTTGACTCATGTCTTTTTTCGCACTTTTCTAAAACCTAGATGAAATATGGCTTTAGAGCACCTCGTCCTAAAAAATTATATTACCTACTATACCAATATGTTTTTATTCTGTCAATAAAACATATTAATATTATAGGTTTTATTTTTTTATAGTAAAAAAACTTGTAAACTTTTAGGATACAAAAAGCACCAACTGCATCTAGCAGTTGGTGCTACTTTCACAACCAAAGATATTATTTATAACAAATACATTTTACTCTGCAATATAAGATTGTCGCTTATTTAAAATATAAATCTCAGCAGTATCAGTTTCACTATACTCACCCACATATGGTGCAATAGCGGATTGTCTAAAGTGTTTTCTTTCACCTTTTGGAACAACAAGCATGAGTTGCTTGCCCTCCGCTACGCATTTAACGAAGTCTTCTTCAGACACTTGTTCCATAAGATATTTCTTATCCCATTCAGCACTGCGTTGTTTCAATTTATCCTTGTCGTCCCAGCGACTGCTATCACCCTTAATCCGGATAACCTTATGACCGGTATAATACACAACAGAGGTGCTATAACCATTATAGTAATACACATCCCCATTATATTTTTCCACAACAGGTAGTATATTAACCGAACTACGTTGTTTTATAAGCGGTACCAGTCCCTTCTACAACAACGACAGAAGAAATTAACATAGTACCGATAACAACAACGCTTATGAGGCGATAACGCTGTTTGCTCCACCAGAACCATAACAATCCCAACACAGATACACCGGCAAACACATATAACAAGCCATAGTACCCCCATGGAGCAAAGAAAGATGCAACCACATACGCCACCCACAATAAAAGTGTAGGGCCTATGATGATCCAAGGCACATAGCGTGAACGCCCTGGACGTAACGCTTTCAAAACCCCCAATGTACCGAGTGCACTAAATGGCACAAGACTTATAAATGTATAAAGAGGATATTTTGTGGCCATCAAAGAGTAGAACAAAACCGTTCCAATCCCCCAGCACAAGCTATATACATAGCCCTTATGACGCAACTTAAATCCAGCTATAATACCATAAATAACTGCACCCGTCCATGGTAAGGACGCCCCCAGAAATATAGCGATGTAATACCACCACACATTGTCCTCGGGATGCTCAGACTGAGTAGCACGCGTTACATTGTGAAGCCCTAAAAATCCATTTACAAAATCTTGACCATGGGTACTATACATATAGAGGTACCATGGTAATGCAACGATTAAAAATGCGAGAATACCTTTCCAATCAAAGAGGCGCAGCAACATTTGTTTAGAGCGATACAGCGCTACATAAACGAGAAGAATAAGCCCTGGCAATACAAGTGCCACTGGTCCCTTTGTAAGAACGCCTAACGCAGAGAACACATAGGCTACAATCATAGATTTACTAGAGTTATTGTTTAACCCATCATAGGCAAATACCATCACCATCAAGGACGTATACAGCAATACCATGTCGGTAATAACGCCATGTGCAACGGCCCAGAACATAAGTGATGTACCAAGAATTGACGACCCTACTAAACCTACGAGCCAACGGCCACTTAGGGACCGCATAGCTTGGAACATCGTAGCCACTGATAAAGCTCCGAATATGGCACTTGGCAAACGTACAACCCAGTCAGCAAATCCAAACACTTTAAATGCCAAAGCGATAAGCCAATAAATCATAATTGGCTTATCATACCAATAGGTCCCATAAATTTGCGGCGATAACCAATCCCCAGACAACACCATCTCTTTAGCGGTTAATGCATAATTCGATTCTACTGGATCAGTTACAGGTAGCACATTATTAGCGACCATAAAAAACGCCAACCAGAAAACAAACAACACAAATGTTAAGCGAGATATTTTCATTACAATCTCCTTATGATTTACGTCGATTTTTTGTAATATTTATAGCCAATTACAGCCGCAATAATTGCAAATACAGCAACCATAATAATTAAGAACTCATGATTATATTCAATAAGATCTTTCCAGTTTTCACCGAGAACTTTACCTAAATACACCAATAAAATCGTCCAAGGAATCGTACCTAATACAGTCCAAACCACAAAATGTGACATCGGATAACGAGCCATACCAGCTGGGAAGGAAATGAATGTACGAACACCTGGCAATAAACGACCAAAGAACACAGCGGCACCACCATACTTTATTAAACAACTTTTCTCAGCTAGTTCAAATTTATGCTCATTAAAGAATATATATTTGCCGTATTTCAACAACAAAGTGGACGTCCGCCATACTCACCCATCCAGTAGGATAAGATAGAGCCTACAATCCCTGCTAAAGTACCTACAACCATAGTCGTATGTAAATCAAATATACCTTGAGCAATCAAATACCCTGCAAATCCAAGCACAATTTCACTAGGAATCGGTATATTCGCATTCTCTAGAACCATCGCAATAAACATGGCTGCATAGCCATACGTTTCCATAAACGAAATAATATATTCCACTTGTTATACCTCGTCATAACTTCCCCTATACCGGATTTATGATTTTTTAATGCTAACTAATGCTGGTAAAAATATCACCATGTATACAATCTATTTTACCATAATAAAATGACCCTCACCATACGGGAGGGCCATTTGCGGCATCCTTAGTATTCTGGTTTTGCAAGAATCAACTAGTCATACACAGTTATTCAATTTTTAGTCCTTGTATAAAATCAAATGATTTTACAGCTGCTTCTGTATCTACAAAATGAAATGGTTCCAATAATCGACAAAATTTAAATAGATTGTCATGTTTATGTAACACTTCTTTCACATGAAGTACGGTTTCTCGTGCACATCTAGCAGTGCTATAGCCATTCATAGCTGCATAGAGATAGGACTGTGGCAAATCGCCTTCACGAATAAAACTGTGAATAAAAATCAACAGATCCCATCCTGCAGGCGTAAATTCATACCAACGTCGTGCATTCTCCCAATCTAATAGCATAACGTCATCTGTATCCGGATTATACACGATATCTCTTAGCGCTGGACGGCCATGAGCCATACCATAATCATGGAGCATACCAAGAGCTTTACCAAAGGCGTAAAACACATGGATAGCCATATCCTCTAGAGAAGAGTCTTCAGGATGCTCCTGTGGCAAATGCCCATAATACGTTAAGTTTTTCCCATAATTAGGCGTAACAAAATAATGCTCTCTAAAACCTATGATTTCAGGTGCTAAAGGCAATTGAGTACGAACAAAGTTCATCATATAAAATTCGTGATCAAAAGCCGCACGTGGTGATGGCTTTATCCATGATGACCGATGATTACTAATATCACGTTTCACAAAATACTCTTTTCCCTGAAAAGTAATTGGAAATACACGGCCCATATCTTCTTGATTCAACTTATGATCAATATAATCTAATAAGGCTTCTTTCATGAGACCCCCTTATGTCTTCAATATTTATTTATCTATTATATAATAAAAGCTGTGAATCATCAAATAAAGACCCCCTAGCCAAGGCCAGGGGGTCTTTACGGTAATTATGATAATAGGTTTGGATTTAGATCTTCATTGAGCCAACTTAGGCTATGTCTAAATCAAACGAATTAACCAACGAATTTAGTCACTGCTGCAGTATCAGTTAAGTGACGTTTAGGCATGCCCATTTCTTCAGGGAAATGCCAAGAGCAAGACCCACTAATTGGGACATGTGCAAGATTGGCATATCTTTGCCACCACCAACAACTTCTTTTGCTTCTTTTTGGAACATATCAAGTTGCATTTGGCAAAGTGGGCAAGGAGTTACTACGCAATCTGCGCCTTCTGTAGCTGCATCTTTGTTGATGGAGCCAGTCATTTGCATTACGGAATCATGTGCAGGGTATACAGCATGGAAACCGCAGCAATCTAATTTACGGGAGAAGTCGATTGGTGTAGCACCGATAGCGGAAATCAATTCTGCTAAGGATGTAGGCATTTGATAGTCTTCGAAGCCCATTTCAGTTTGAGGACGAAGAATATGGCAGCCATAGTATTCAGCTACACGTAAACCAGTTAAAGGTTTAACAACTTTAGCTTTCAATTTGTCCAAACCGTAATCGCGAATCAATACCCATAAGAAATGAGTGATATCAGTTGTGCCACGGTATTGTTTACCGATTTGAGCTAATTTTTTATTAACTTCGTTCTTTTCTTTTTCGTTAGCATCAAGTTCATTTTTTGCTTCACGAAGCATCAAAGTACAAGTGTTACATACAGTTAAAAGGTTCAAACCTTTTTCTTCTGCTAATGCAATGTTACGAGCATTAGTAGCAAGTGTAATTTCTGGAGCGATGTCTTGAACGTGGGACGCGCCGCAGCAAGTCCAGCCGTCAAGCTCTTCCAACTCGATGCCTAATTTTTTAGCTACAGCAACTGTTGCTAAGTAGTCTTCTTTGGCAGCGCTTTCAAGAACGCAACCTGGGAAAAATGCGTATTTCATTATTTGCTTACCTCCTCAGCTGCTTTCATAAGTCTGCGAACACCATCAATACCATTTACAGGTTTTTGAGGTACTACAAGTTCGAATGGATTGATTTTGCTGTGTTTCCACAAACGTAAAGCATAGAATGCTTGTTTAGCGGAATCAACAACACCATCAGATTTCAAGCTCATAGAAACTTCTTTCAAGCGACCAGTTTTGTAGAGATCGTCTTTGAAAGCAACTGCATGGCGAACGCCTTTGCTGTTAGTAAGACCAGCTTTTGTAGCTTCTTTACGCAAGTTGGAAATATCTTGAGCAGGTTTTAAGTGTTTAGGGACAACGGGAGATACAGTTCATGCAGTGAACGCATTTCCAAAGACCATTGTCGAATGCAGGTTGAATGTGAGCCATAGGTGCATCATCACGGCTATCCAATACGAAACGGTTAGCTTTTTGTAAATACATATGGTTCTAAGAAGTCATCTTGACGTGCAGTCAATTTGTTACATTCAGATGCGCAGCAACCACAAAGGATACATTCTGTACCAGCAACGAATTTTTTTGAAGTCAGCTGGAGTTTGGCGAACGATTTTGTCACCTTCGTTGAATTCTGCTTTAAGGAAGATCCAAGGAGCAACTGTTTTCAAACGATCAACTTTTGCTTCCCAGTCAACAACTAAGTCGCGGATAACGCGGAAGTTGCCGATTGGAGCAATTGTCAATTCATCAGTACCATAACGTTCTGTTAATTCGTCGATTTTAGCTTCGCAACCAAGCATTGCTTCGCCATTTACGCGAATGGAGCAAGCGCCGCAAACTGCGGAACGACAAGCTGCCAAGAATGTTAAAGTTGGATCTTGAGTATCTTTAATTTTTTGAAGGCCCCAAAGAATTGTACGGTCAGCTTCATAGTCAAATTTGAAAGTCTGTACAAACGCGCGACCTTGTTGGTAACGGTGGATATGGTAGGTGATTTGTCTCATCTTAGTACTTCCTTTCTTGTGGTTCGTATTTAGTGAACACTACGTCGCGTTCAGTCAATTCGTACTCGCCGTTAGCACCCAATTTGATCAAAGAGTGTTTTAAGTATCTTTCATCATTACGTTTTGGATGGTCTTCACGGATATGAGCACCACGAGATTCACGACGGTGTAAAGCGCCCATAGCAATAGCTTTCGCTACTGTTAACATGGAACCGATTTCACAATAGTTAACGAATGCCATGTTGTAAGTACGTTCAGGGTCACCTACATAACAAGTTTTGTAATCTTCGATTAATTGATCGATTTCTTTTAATGCTTCAGTAATGCCATCTTCGTTACGGAAGATACCTACTTTATTCCACATTGCATCAGCCAATGCATCGCGGATTTCTACAACTGGACGACCGCCTTCACGAGTTGTTACTTCAGTGAATTTTTCTTCCCAAGCTTTAGCAGCTGCAGCCAATTCTGCATCTACGTTTGGTTGTTCATGTGTTTCAGCATAGTCAGCTGCACCAGCACCGGATACTTTACCGAATACTACGCCGTCTGCCAAGGAGTTACCACCTAAACGGTTAGCACCGTGGATGGAGATACAAGAAGCTTCGCCGGAGGAGAACAAACCAGGCAATTCACATGCACAAGTTTTGTAATCAACTACGTCAATACCGCCCATTGTATAGTGACATGTAGGACGAATAGGTACTGGTTGTACTAATGGATCGCAATGTTCGAAAGTCATAGCCAAGTCACGGATACCATGAAGTTTTTCGATGATAACTTCAGGACCTAAGTGACGAAGGTCAGCTACTACGTATGCGTTAAGACCAGAACCGAAACCACGACCTGCAGCGATTTCATCTTCGATTGCTTTCGCTACAACGTCACGGGATGCCAATTCCATTTTGTTAGGCGCATAGTTTTTCATGAAACGTTCGCCTTCAGAGTTAAGAAGGTAACCACCTTCACCACGAACCGCTTCGGACATCAAGATACCAGTACGACCAAGACCAGTTGGATGGAATTGGATCATTTCCATATCTTTCAAGCCGTTACCAGCACGGAAAGCTGCTGCCATGCCATCGCCTGTGGAAAGGAATGGGTTTGTAGTACGAGTCCAGAAAATACGACCTGCACCACCAGTGGACAGGATGATAGCTTTCGCTTTAATTTGTTCTACTTTACCTTCTTTCATGTTCCACACAACTGCGCCACCAACGTGACCGTTTGCGTCTTTAACAAGATCTAAAAGGTACCATTCTTGCAAGAAGTGTACGCCTTCTTTCAAGCATTGTTCGTAAGTAGTGTGCAAAATAACGTGACCAGTTTTATCCGCAGAGTAGCAAGTACGTGGATAGGATTGACCACCAAAGTTACGTTGCGCAATTTTGTTTTGTTCTGTACGGGAGAATGGAGCACCCATGTGGTCCATTTCAAGTACGCCTTCTGGACAACGAGAGCAGAAGAATTCAATTGCATCTTGGTCGCCAAGATAGTCAGAACCTTTTACTGTGTCGAAAGTATGTGTTTCTACAGTATCTTCAGCTGCTACGTTATTCAAACAAGCATTTACACCGCCTTGCGCCATTGCTGTTGCAGAGCGAGTTGGGAAAATTTTAGTAATAAGTGCTACAGTTAAGCCTTTACGACGACCAACTTCAAGAGCCGCGCGTTGACCAGCGCCACCGCTACCTACTACTAGAACATCAAACTGTTCCATAATGACCTCCTCATAACTACCTATAAAAAGAAAATTTCTTAGACTATCTAGATTCAAAAACCTTATAAAAATTTTTGATAACCTAATCATTTTTCCTTAAAGAGAAAACCTCACACATGTGCGATTTTTCTTATAGCTTTACATATAATTATAGAGAGCATTTCACCGTATGTCTAAACCCTATTATGCATAATTAATTTCAATGAATCTAATTGATATTCTATATCAATTCATATTTTTTTAGTGAAATATTGTGAACAATCTGATTATCTAGGAATGCAATTCTATTTACTTTTATGTATATCATTTATATCAATTCGGTTCCGAATTTTTTTCCTATATAAGCACCTCAAATACACCAACTAAACACAATGTTTTGCTACGTGTATCAATCCAATAAGTCCATTTTATAACATCAAAATTTTTAAATTCCTACTAAAACCACATAGGATTCAAAACGCTTATACATATCAAAACATCTCGATTCTAGTATAGTTTTTTTCTTTTTGATAATTATTATCATAAGTTTTTTTATTGTGATTTTCTTTACACCTTTCAAATTTCGTAAAATCAGCCTCACCTATGCACAAACGGCAATCTTCGATATACTTCCCATCGTAGAACACTACGAAAGCTAGATAAAATATGGATAAATTCACCTCAACGCTGAATAAACCTATAAAATACTACTTATTACATTCATTTTTCACTCATTCCACTTGTATAAGGTATGATAATAGATAAAATAGTTATATAATATAACTTATATATGTTAATATTATTTTAATCACTAACGTGTTGTAACTTTCACATAACGGAAACTGATTAGTGATTAGATAGTATTAAGAGAGAGTTATATAATTTAATCATACATAAGGAGAACAAACATATGAAGATTTTACTTGTAGAAGACGAAGAAATGCTAAATGGTATTACGGCCAAATATTTACGTGCAGAAAATATGACTGTTGATACATGTTTCAACGGTCAACAAGCTATCGATTATGTGAATACATCTAGCTATGACGTAATCGTTATGGATATCATGATGCCTGTATTAGATGGTATCAGTGCACTGGCACAAATTCGTAACGAAGGCAATACAACACCTGTTTTATTGTTAACTGCGAAAGATTCCTTGCAAGATAAGGTGACAGGCCTAAATACTGGTGCTGATGATTATCTAGTAAAACCTTTCGACCTTGAAGAGTTAACAGCTCGTATTTATGCGTTGGCACGTCGTAATGCTCGCCATGCACAAAATGATATTAAGGTTGGGTCCTTTAACTATCAATGTGCCTCAACGTACAGTAAAACGCGACGGCGAAGCTATTACATTAACAGCTAAAGAATTTGATTTATTGTATTATTTAGCAAGTAATGAAAACATCGTATTATCCCGTCAACAAATTCTTGATCATGTTTGGGAATACGATTATGAAAGCTACTCTAATCTGATTGATGTATATATTAAGGATCTACGTAAAAAGATTGACACGGATGAAAATGTGAAATTAATTCAAACCGTTCGTGGAGTAGGATATGTCCTCAAAACTGAAAACTAAGGACCAAGGTCACGACCTTAATTCTATGTCAGGTGCTTTTAAGCACCTATGGAATCGTATGCCTTTGACTTTGAAAATTATGCTATGGTACACATTATTATTGAGTATCCTCTTAATTTTCATGTCCATTTTTTACTACAACTATATAGGTACGGCACATAATACGGAAATCCGAGAACGTCTACAACAACAAACGCTTATGATGTCAACGGATATCCGCAAGTTCAAGCCCTACGAAGACGGAACATTTTATCTTGTTTACACGCAGGACGGCTTGATTACGAAAGGGTATCTGCCAGATGGATTCCCAAATCAGTCTAATTTATCCCTTGGACAGGTCGGCGAAATTCAAGCCAATGGCATGACCTTCTACTATTACGATGTGCCAATTAATGCACCAAATTATCGGGGATTTTTGCGTGCCATTACGAGCCAAAAAATCACCGATCAAAATGGTAGCACGATTTACACTTTATTATTGCTTATTATCGTCGCTTTACTCATATCTTCAATCGGCGGTTATATATTCATCAAAAAAGGCCTCAAACCTTTGCGTAAATTGACACATACGGCAAAGGTTATCGGTAAAAATAACGACCTTAGTCGTCGTATTGAATTACCGGATATCGCAAGAGATGAGGTCTATGAATTAACCACCACATTTAACCGTATGTTATCAGGTCTCGAGGATTCATCCAATCGGGAAAGCAATTTAGTTCGGACGTATCCCACGAATTACGTACGCCTATTGCAGTCATTCAAGCTGAAAGCGAATATGCCATTAAATACGCGCGAACACCGGAAGAAATGAAGGAAGGTCTTGTTCATATTTTAGAGCAAGCTAAATTCATGTCCTCTCTTGTGTCGCAATTATTAGATGTGGCGCGATTAGAAAATAACTATGAAATGAATGTGGCCCCTGTAGACGTAAGTACTATGTTAAAAAACCTAGTCCACGATTACACCCGTTTATGTGCAGAAAAAAACATTGTCATTAACTCCTCTATCGATAACGATTTAATTGTTACAGGACACGAAGTATCACTGCGTCGCGCTATAACAAATCTCATCGATAACGCCATTAAATTTACAAAATCCACTATAGATATAACCGCCAAACGCAACGAGTTATACTTGGTCATCGAAGTAACCGACAATGGCATTGGTATCGAAGCAGACAATCTGTCTCAGATATTTAATCGGATGTACCAAACAGAGCAATCACGCAATAAAAAATCTAATCACGGTATTGGCCTCGGCCTTTATTTCGTAGATAAGGTTGTGCATTTGCATCATGGTACAATCACGGCTAAAAGTGAGTTAGGTGTATTTACTACATTTATCATCACACTACCACTATCCGATACAGAAGATATGGAATAATAATTTAATATAACAAAAATATAACACCCTTCTAGATAAGGTTATCCCTCATACGCGAGAGTAACTTGTTATTTAGAAGGGTGTTTTTACGTAATATGTTATGGGCTTCGAAATATTACGAAAATGCTAATGTGTATTAAATGAAAGCCCCTATAAATGGCGTATACACATATTCCAAGAAAATCCAGGTAACAAGACCTGCTACAGCGCCCACGATAGCACCATTAATACGAATCCAACTCAGATCATCCTCCACCTTAGACTCGATAAAGTAAATAAATTTATCTGTACTAAGGCCACCTAACACTTGGCGTATGATAGTTTCAATGAGGTCATAGCCTTGTTCTAATACGTATCGTGCAATATCGTGTAATGTGACTTCAATACGGTTTCGAAGGTCTTCTGATTGTCCATACACAGCCCAGAGTTCAAGGGCAATATTGACGAGAACTTGAGCTGGCGTTTCACCATTTTCATCCCCTACGAGCAGCAATTCCTCTACATAAGGGCATAAATGGTTTTCAATGATAGATTCCCAGTCCTGTTCTCGAATCCATCGTTCCCAAGCCTCATCGAGAGCTCCACAAACTTCATGATTCTCCTCAATATGGCGAATAGGATCGACCCATTGGCGAAGCCACGCAGTCCGTTCCGGACTATTAGGACGCTTCCAATTTCAAGCATAGCGTAGGACTCTTGAACAATGGCCTCTGCCATTTCATGGTAATTAACAACATCTGTAGCTTCGGACATAGAAATAAGAAAATCCGACCAAAAGCCTTTTCTTTTTTTCTTGTGCGCTTCTTCGGCTACAACAGCAGTCAACCAAGTGACCATAGCAGGATGATTAATCCGTTCTTGAATTACATTCAATACCTGTACAACCATACCTTCGTAGCGATTATGCTCACATAAATCGAGCAATACATGTTTTAACACAGGTACCAGTGAATGCTTTTCAAGTAATGCTCGTATACGTTTCGCTCCCCATTGAGCCCATTCCTCATTACTTTGAGATTTCCACAGCAAATGCAAACCTTGATGAATGACGAGGCGCGCTGCCCGTTGCCCTTCTGGAGATAGTAAAAACTTTTCAAATAAAGGTACAAATTCCACCTTATTCAAAAGCACTTGGCAACGCTCTTTAGTAAGCATCTTCGTTTCTACAAGCTTAATAACACCATTAATAAGGCGGTCTTTATTGCGTGGAATCAGCGCCGTATGATAGGGAAATCCTAGAGGCTTACGAAACAGTGCAGTCACGGCGAACCAGTCCGCTACACTGCCGATGAGTGCAGATTGCACCGCCCAATATAACGGTTGGTACCAGCTTTCACTATCAAAGAAAAACTGACCGATAAAGACGAAGCAATAGAGCACCGCCATCAGGCCTAAAATACCATTAGCTCGTTGTTTCAAGGTAAGTGATTTAAAGTAGCGAATCATCCGATTACCCCCTTAACAAGGGTCGTAAGGCCATAGAATAGACCGCCCAAAACGGCCCCTACAAGGGATCCATTAATACGGACCATTTGTAAATCATAATACATTTTTCCACGTACAATTTGGGTAATCTCATCCGGCGAATAACGAGACAATTCTTGTCCCACCACACTGTCGATAAGAGGATTCAATTTTTGTAACCACGGAATGCTGCGCAACAAGAAGAATCGTTCAAATGGCGCCTGCTTATCAGGATTTAGAAGAATTTCATTGCCAAGAACATTAAAACGGTCAATCAAAATATCCATGAGACGTGCCCAATCGAGCGTGTCGCCATCGATGAGCTTTCCTTCCCATTCTTCAAGAACCATTTTAACCCATTGATCCTTATGCTCTTCAATAAAGGCTTGCCATTCCTTGTTTGTTTCCAGATTATTAAAGAATCGAATCGCTTGCCCCCATACGTAGCGACCTAGCGCAGAATCGATGGACTCGTTTTCCTTGAGGAATTGAACGGCTTTTTTCTGTACTGTTTCCACCAATCGTTCTGGTGAAAGCCCATCACCACCAAAGGCAATAGCCAGCTCACGGAAGAAAGAGTCCTTCGTATAGGTTTTCATAATATCTAGCATAACGCGATACAAGTACGGATATACCTGATTAGATGCAATAACACGCTGACAAGTACGATTAAAATAGAGCCAGAACACACTAGCAGTATGGCGTTCTAACATACAACGACCAAATAAGATAACAAGAGGCGTTGCCTTCCAATTAGATATACCTTTATAAACAGCCTTGTTAATCTCTTTACGCATTGGTTCAATATCCATATGGGATAATACTTGATTACCAACACCATACAAAAGATCTTTAATCTGTTTTTGCCCAACATCACTCATGCCGTATTCAATGATACGGACCATGACGCGTTCTTTTTTGATGGCATAGTACATTTGTGGCACACGCAACAACTCTTCACTGAGCATGGAGCGCCCCATTTGAATAAGTCGCTCCTTGCTACGTGGCAAGATAGCTGTCTTAAAAGGAATACCCAAAGGCTTAGTAAAGAGTGCCGTTACCGCATACCAGTCTGCAAGACCACCAATCATAGCAGCCCCTGAGATGTGCATCACAAAGCCCAAAACATATCGTGTCGTTGGGGATATGAAATTAAGAATATAATCGCCATGACAACTAATAATAACGTTGCCATTGGTTTAGTTTTCATCATCACTTGATCCTAACTTGCTAAATTACGTATATAGACTCTCCCCATATAACGTAGTGACCACGTGGGCCACGAACTTTCACATACTACAAATTGTGAAAGTATATTTAAAAGATGCATTCATCCCCTTCTTTTTGAGGTTCCCATACAGGAATATCCCCAAAGAGAGCGTTAAAATACACAGATGGAGTCCATAGTGGACCATTTAGATGCATTGGAATAAATGCTTTCTTCACCTCTACACGGCGTAAAAATTCAATACTGCCCCACTCCATAGCGTCTTCGAGACGATTATCTACAGGGAACATGGCCACATCTACAGACAAGCCCTCTAGTTCCTTAAACTCACGCCAAGCCATTCGCTTTGCGTCTGCATTGTTCTCTGGCGTATCGCCAAGCCAGTGCCACCAGTTGAGATCACCGGCATGGAAGATAGAGTCAGAGTCGATATTTGCTGTATCCGTTTTCACATAGAAGGAACCACCTTCATCGGTGCTGCCATACATATGGATACCTACATCATCTAATGTGGCATCTTGACCAGGACGCATGGTAATACACTTGCGAACCTTACCTTCTAATGGCACATCTTGATGGCAAATATAGCGCGTTTGAGGGCCATCAAATTCTGTAATAGACGGATTAAAATGATCTCCGTGAGTATGACTCACAAAGAACCACAGCTCACGACCACGCTTAGCCAGTTGCCAAACTATATTATTAGGATCTTTATAATAATCAAACACATAGCAACGCTTTCCATCATCTACGAGGAAGCCACTATGAGCTAAAAAAGTAACATTTAACATTATTATCAATACCTCTAGTTTATTGAGAATTTATATCATTCGTATTATTTATTATACCATATTTTTCTATATACGTTTGTGTAAAGGAAGGCCCTATTTCCAAAAAGCCTCCACCGGCCGGGTCTGTCCCTATGGGACAGGGCCAAAGTCGTTTTTTGAAAACAGGGCCTTCCTACACTTAGTACATTAGAAAATTTAGGTATAATGAAGAATACGAATTGATTTTTGGAACAAGGATAAGAAATACCGCTGACATTTCTTAAATGCGACCGGAACATTTCATATAGTCAATATATTGGTTACCCCAAGTTTCAAGGGACACTAGAACTGTTTTAAAACCTGCCCCCACTTCGGTAAGGCTATATTCGACCTTTGGTGGAATAGTACCATATACTTCGCGGTGTACGAGGCCATCATCCTCTAATTGGCGCAAGGCTCTTGTTAGTGTTGCTTGTGTAATTGGATGTAAGCGGCGTTCTAATTCTCGGAAACGCACAGGCCTTTCGGCTAATTCGTGCATAATCAATAAAGACCACTTGCCAGCTAATAACTTTTGACTCGTTGCAAAAGGACAACGGCCCACTAAATCATGAACATTTACGAGTTGCTCTGCCATTGTAATTCTCCTTTTCTATATAGCTTAAGTAGCTCGTTATAACAAAGCTAAACCTCTATAGCTAAGCTCAACCATGTATAGCCATACTACTATTTCCATTTCAAGATTAGAAATATGTCTTTCTAATGTAGTTCAAATCATATCACAAATTTATCGTATTGCAAGCCTTTTATAGTATCTTTTTTTAGGGTACAAATCTTTTTGAAAATTTTTCAATTAGTATTCAACACTGATTCCCCATACACGAAAGAACCGCTAGTAAAAACTAGCGGTTCTTTCGGTATCTTATTTCATATTTACTGTATTAGTTATACAGTCTTTTACACTACATAATTCCTTAACAAAAACCTCTATGTTAGCAGATGTTATCCCAATAATGTTTTCACATCATAGTTAAATTTAGCTGTTGTTTCAGCAGCTGTTTTCTGCCATTCTGTAGGTGCTGTACCGTCTTTTTCAAGGAAGAACCCAGAGTCAAGATAGCGAATGATGATATAGTTAGAATCCTTTTGATCAAACCAGTTACCACGACTGAAGTCGATACCATGACCTGTGTTACGTGTTACGATAGCTTCTAATAATGGCAACGTAATAGCATTCAAGGTAATTTTCATATCACATTTGTCGAAAATCTTTTTGAAGAAGGAACTAGGTTTTTCTTCTTTATAGACTAACAATTTACTAATTGTACCATTAGATGCACATATTACGCGGCGAATTTCATTAATAGGGATATCAATCTTACCATTTGAGATAACACCATTTTTAATGGTGATTTCTCGTTTCCCCATGTAGAAGTAATCAAGTGGCAATTGAAGGGTATCTAAATTTGCAGGGAATTCCGCTGTCAATTTATGACGAGCAAACGCGGCAATAATTGCTTTTGTTTCACGAATGTTGTGACCAGCATTAGATTCTGTACGGTCCGTATCTAAATCTTGGCCTTCTATATTTTTCCAATTGTGGTCTCTAAACATAATCGTATAGTTACTGTTTGAATTTAGATATCTTGTAAGATATAGCTCATTTACATCTTCAAAATCAATGTCAGTTATAACCGTACCATTAGCATCTTTACAGAGCACACCATTGTAACTAATTGTTAAAGTACGATCATTACTTTCAAAAACAACAGGATTTGTGTCGAATACAGAAATCATAGTTCTCTCCTTTTACGCTTTCAAGTACGATATCACTTGCAGATATTAATGCCATGTGTCATAAATAATACCTTAAGATTAGTATTATTCTAGATAATTTAATAATACACTATTTGAAGGTATTTGCCTAAACAAAAAAGCTGATTCCGAAGAATCAGCTTTTTTATATGTCATTGAAACGTATCAAATGAAGTTGAAATTAGATGCTTTCAACAGCAGCGATAGCCGCAACGTCTACAACGTCTTGAGCGGAGCAGCCACGGGAAAGGTCATGGATAGGTTTAGCCAAACCTTGAATCAATGGACCAATAGCGTCAGCGCCAGCAAAACGTTGAACTAATTTGTAACCAATGTTAGCAGATTGAAGATCAGGAAGATCAAAATGTTAGCTTTACCAGCCACATGAGAGCCAGGAGCTTTCTTTTCTGCTACGGAAGGAACGATGGAAGCGTCCAATTGTAATTCGCCGTCGAATTTGAAGTCAACATTGCGTTCTTTCAAAATGTTAACAGCTTCTACTACTTTGTCTACTTCTGGAGTGGAAGCGGAACCTTTAGTGGAGAAGGACAACATGGATACGCGAGGGTCAGCCATGCCAACAACTTTGCGAGCTTTTTCTACAGTGGATTCTGCGATATCAGCCAATTGTTCGCTAGTTGGGTTAGGCAATACGCCACAGTCGGAGAAGATGAGCATGCCATCATCGCCATATTCTTTTTTGTCTGTGAACATAACCATTGTAGAAGATACTGTTTTAAGGCCTGGTTTAGTACCTACAACTTGTAATGCAGCACGCAATACGGATGCAGTTGGAGTTGCAGAACCAGCAACCATACCGTCTACTACGCCAAGGCGAACAAGCATAGCACCGAAGAATAAGCAGTCACCTTTCATAGTCGCGTCAGCTTTTTCAGGAGTCATACCTTTTTTAGCACGCAATTCTACGAATGTATCAACCATTTCTTGGTAGCGATCGTAGTTAGCTGGATCGATGATTTCAGCACCTTCAACAGATACGCCAACAGCTTTAGCAGCTGCAGCGATTTCAGCAGGATTACCTACCAATACAGGTGTGCAGAAACCTTCTTTCAAAATGATTTCAGTTGCTTTCAATACGCGTTCATCTTGGTATTCTGGCAACACGATTTTTTTACCTAATGGTTTTACTTGGTCTTTTAATTTTTGAATTAAATCCACGATTTTTGCCTCCTTAACATTGGCTTTATGCCATATCAATACTATTATTATAGCAAATTCAACCTATTGATAAAAGTAAAATTTATTTGTTAGCCTATCATTCCTAATTCTATTCCTTTTTGTTGAAAGTTGGAATCCATTCCAACTTTTCTAATTTTTAACAATCATTTTGGATTTCATTCTATTGAATGCCATCCATATAAACGATACAATAGTATTAATAAAACTATCTAACTCAATCATTCTTACTACAATAGAAGCAGAAAGATTTCTACTAATATATTATTAGGAGGACTCATGGCCAATACAGAAACAACAATCAACGCAGTTATCAATCCTCAACTCAACGATACTCCTATCGATATAGAGAAAACCATCAAGGCTTTAGAGCGCAATAAATTTGTGGTCAACTATTTCGAAACAGGCGTTGAAGCTGTCGATTATTTACAATCTCGTATTCAAGATAAGAGCGTAGCCATTGGCGATTCCCGCACTCTAATGGAGCTCAAGGTTCATGATGCCTTATCCGAGGTCAACAAGGATTTAGGATTTTAAACAAAGAAACGGGGCACTCTGTAATATGTGCCCCGTTTCTTTGTAGTATATCAATAGTAATATCTAGTTTAGTCCTCCAAGATACGCATCAATGAATTTCCATATGTCTGTGTTCTATGGCGTGAAAATCAATAAACCCCACATTAGGTCCCGCGAAAAAGGTGTCAAATGTCATATTTTCAAAGCCACTGATTACTCTACACAGTGTAGATATACGAGGATCAACATTCCCCTTCTCCAATCCACTGATATAAGACTGCAGTAATCCAGTTCGTCTTGCTAATTCTTGTTGAGTCATCTGAAAATGCCGGCGCCATAATAGAATGAGAACGCCTAAGTGTTGGATAGCCTTTTCTGACTGTGCTTCACTACATACGATGTCAAACGTCATAGAAACCTCACCTTCCACTCACAACAATAGCAAATCTTTGACCTCAACATACGGCAAATTTTTATAGGGGACCACAATAACTTGATTAGTGATGACATATAAAAACAAATCCCTTGCAATACATTCATATCACAAGGGATTATTATTCATATTATGTTATAGTCGCATAAACATACACTCATACAAGTATATTCCTGTACATTATTTTCTTATTTATTCTCTTCTGCAATGGCCATAGCACGTTTGATTTCCATGTATTTAACCATGCCATCAACAGCTTTTTTAGCTTCGCGCATAGCAAGTACTACAGTGGCTGGTTTATGCACTACGTCACCACCGGCGAATACGCCTTCACGGCTCGTCATGCCGTACGGTTCTTCAGATGTAAGAATATAACCTTTTTCATCAACACGGATGTTATTGCCTTCACCAACGAGGCGTGTATTAGGTTTATGACCAGCAGCGATGATAATTTTATCTACAGGCATAACTTGGTATTTACCTGTACCATGGATGCCAGCACCATCTTCATTAAGGGCCATCACTTCGTATTTAAAGCCTTCTACCTTATCTGTACCTTCTACGCCCACTGGAGATGCGAACCATTGGAATTGAACTCCTTCAGCACGAGCTTCTTCGTACTCGGATAATAATGCAGGCATTTGCTCTTGGCTACGACGATATGCTACGGTAACAGATTCACAGCCTAAACGTACGCATGTACGAGCCGCATCCATCGCTACGTTACCACCGCCGATGATAACAACGCGGTCCCCTTTTTTCACAGGAATCGCTGCTTTTCAAGTTCACCATTCTCTACAAGTTGTACATTAGTTAAGAGGTACATCGCTTGGAATACGCCTGTAATTTGATCATTTTCCATGCGTACTTCTTGAGGAATATGCGTACCAGTACCGATGAAAGATAGTATCAAATCCTTCGGCGAATAAATCATCTAGGGATTTGTCTTGACCGATAAATGTATTACATACGAATTTAACGCCTAAACCTTTAAGACGAGCAATTTCACGACGTACAACTGATTTAGACAAACGGAATTCTGGGATACCGAATAATAATACGCCACCTGGTTCGGATTGACCTTCAAATACAGTTACATCATAACCGAGTTTTCGCTACGTCACCCTGCAACGGAAAGACCTGCAGGGCCAGAACCAACAACGGCTACTCGACCAAGATCTTGTTTAATTTTCTTAGGTTTGCGTAATTCATTGATGCTTTCAAAATCGGCAGCAAAACGTTCCAATTTGCCGATGTTGATAGGCGGTTTTTTAGCTTTATTCATGATACAGTTACCTTCGCATTGATTTTCACGAGGGCACACGCGACCACAGATAGCTGGCAAGTTTGTACGTTCCGCCAAGATATCGTTGGCTAAACCAAAGTTACCATGCGCGATGGCTTGGATAAAACGAGGAATTTCGTTTTCAATAGGGCATCCCATACGGCACAATGGTTTTGGACAGTTTAGACAGCGTTTCGCCTCAGCGAGCGCTTCCTCCATCGTGTAATCCGCATCAAAGTGAAGGGGTTTCAATTCATTACTCATGGCACATGCCTCCTTAACAGGATCCAGTACTATACTTATATTAGCCTTTCCATATAGCGGCATAGTTCGATGAAGCAAACTCACGTATGAACATCGCCCACTATATACGGCCAAGAATTTATCATTTGTAACCATTCGATATGAGTGTGGTCACTGGTCAGACACACACTATTCTATAGTACATTTAAATTGTGAAAGCGAACTCCGTCAAGAAGCTGAGCTATAATATGCTTATTTTATATACGTTTATTGCTATAATACATACATACAATACAACAAATGAGGTATTACCATGAACACAACAGACTTTACCAAAACATACTATATAAACCGACGCGGTACGCATTCCCGCAAATGGGACGGTGAGCACTTAAAATTTAGTCGCACCGACCTATTACCACTGTGGGTGGCAGACATGGATTTCATAACGCCAACATGCCTACAAGAGGCGATTGCAAACTATGTGAAAACAACGCCTTTAGGCTATACCATGACAAATCCTAAGTATCTTGAAGCAGTCATAGATTGGTATAAGCGGCGCCACAACTGTATACTTTCTAAAGACTGGCTCACCAGCGCTCCAAATGTCATTACAGGCATTATGTGGTGTATTGGGGCTTTCACAAAACCAAATGATGCCATTGCCGTTCTAAGTCCTGTGTACGGTGCCTTTGATACGAGCGCTAGCGATGCACAGCGCCATATTGTTCCAATAGCTATGAGGCGTACCACGGACAATCGATACACTGTTGATTACGACGCATTCGAATCCACCATCATACAACAAGATGTGAAGCTATTTATTCACTGTAATCCGCATAATCCAGTAGGTCACGTATGGACCGAAGCAGAAATGGCCCAATTATTTAGCATCTGTAAACGCCACGATGTACTCATCATCAGCGACGAGATTCATCAAGACCTTATCACAGGCCCTATTCCATTTAGGTCAGCCTTATCCGTATCTAACGGAGCCTATGCGGACAATATGATAACCATGTCCTCTGTATCAAAATCGTTCAATATGGCCAGTCTACACCATGCGGAGGTCATCATCCCTAACGATGAATTACGGAGCCAATACAATACATATAAAGCACTTGTATATCATACAGACTCGGACGTTATCGCTGAAACCGCTATCACGGCGGCCTACACCCATCCAGAAGCCCGAGACTTGGCTCAACACTGCACTCACAGTCATTCGTGAAAAACTACGAGTATCTATGTCGTGAGCTACTATCTGCTCTTCCTAAGCTACGCATTAGCCCTATGAATGGCACCTATTTGGCATGGATAGATTTTGGCGCCTACGTAATGGCTGACGATATGCACGATGTATTTGAAAACCAATGCCGCATTGCCCCTAGCTTTGGCGAATGGTTTGGTGGTGAAAGCTACGCCACCTTTGTGCGTCTAAACTTAGCAACAAGTTTAACCAATATTAAGGTAGCTACACATAGCATCATTGAGCATATACAACCTTAGCCCTATGCAATCTATAAAAAATCTACTCCCCATATAAAAAGCTGCTCTACTATCAGTTCTAGAGCAGCTTTTTTGTATATGGTCAGATTATATAATTTTCTTATTTAGATCTAGCGAAATGATCCTTTGCAAATTGCATGTCTTGTACGAGTTCTAATGTACCAATATAGTTATTATTTTGGTCGCGTACAGCCATGTAGTTTACATAGAATGGACGGCCTTGTTTTTCGAGCCATACGGCCACATTATCGCGGTCCCCTTTGCGGAAAGAATCAATGATACCGCGTACAATTGGTTCTACCTTTGGCGGATGACAGGAATACACGTCCCGGCCAATTGCTGTAGTAGGACGTTTGAATACCTTTTCACCATCGTTGAAATAACGGTTAATATCTTCATGGTCAACGAAGGTTACCTCCATTGGCATTGTATTGAGCATAGCATCTAGTTGGTCTAGGGTCATGCTACCACCGATAAGAGCGATGGTGTTATCTGTTGTACTGGCTGGTACATGACTATCAGCCAAAGCAAGTTCTGCCTCTTTCCAAGCAACGCGTTCTACGCCAAAGATTTCTTCATACTGTGCGGTATCTTTGTAAATTTGGTACCATTCTTGAGCTGTAAAGTTTTCCGCACAAAGTGGGAATAGGATATTTTGTTCCTTGTAAATCATCTCTCGTGCACGGGTTAGGACCGCATCAAAGTCTTCATACCAAGATTCCGTAAAGGTAGCAGACTTAGCTAGTCGACCAAATGTATCGCGAATATCGCCGTCCACAGTCCACATAACCATGGATGGCCCAGAAATATCATAGGCCACTTTTAAGTGCGGATATAGAAGGTCGCCTTTTTTAGCATAGTGAATAGATACTTGGCGTACTGCATTCACATCCTCTAAAGTTATGGACTGATTCGCCACCTTAGTCTTAAGAGACTCAATTAACGTATCAAGAGCTTTGTTTTCTTCTGTCAATCGGTTGAGCGGATGACCTACAGTTTCAATGAGGGTCACTACGCTTTGGCTCTTTTCTTGCGCCTCAAGCACAGCTTCAACCTTAGCATGTTCTGCATCCATTTGTTCATGGATGGTAGAACCATGGAATAATGCAGAGTGAAGGTCACATAATTGTTGCACCTCTTCAAGCGGTGTCCCTTCACGCATAAGCCCTTGCTCAGCCTTCATGATTTCACTAGCCTCTACATGTTTGAACTGACTCGCGAAATCTTCACGAACAGCACCAAGCTCTTCACCAGTGCCTAACCGTTTCAAGAAACCTTTCAATTGTTCTACACGTTCGCTATCTGTAACAGTATCCTCTTCATTAGTTTCTGTATTTTGGCTAGCTTTAGGCTCCTCTACTTGAGTAGCAGCAGTCTCTACAGGAGCATCCTTAGCAGATGCTGCTTCATCACCTTGTAGATTTGGCATTTCACCTTCCAAGGTAAAACCAGCTTTCATGAATGCGCTCACGATATCGATCATGGATACGCCCTTCATCTTTAGCCCCTTTTGGGATGGTCATGATTTTACCAACAGAGTTCAACATCACTTTATTTGTGATTTCGCTGAACCCTAAACCCTTCATAATATTTATTACTTCAGGATATTCTTTTACCAAATCATATACGGATTTGGACAAATCTAATTTCTTTTCCATTTTGATCCCCTCGTGTCAAAAATATTGTTTATTACTTATGTGAGTAGCCCTCTATACGTACCAATGTGTATACAAGGCAATATATACTGTGAAAGGTTTGTCTAACATAACCTATGACACTATGATAAACGATATCGATTATAAAATCTGTATCCATGGCTATACTTTTTGAAAGTTCTTTCTAAAAAAATATCAATATTTTTTTATATAAATAATGGATAGATGATACATCCCCAGTCAAGTATGGAGGAGAATATATCAACTATCCGTTATCTATTAAAATATATCTAGTTTTGAGAGGATTTAAAGCTATCTTATTGATGATGAGGTTTCAATGCTTTTTCGTAGTTTTCAGAAACTTTATCCCAGTTAATAACGCGGAAGAATTCCTTGATATAATCCGGGCGACGGTTTTGGTAGTGCAAGTAATATGCATGTTCCCACACATCCAAGCAAAGAATGGCTGTTTTACCTTCTAACAAAGGATTGTCTTGGTTCGCAGTAGATGTTACTTCTAATTTTCCGTCCTTATTGACAACTAGCCATGCCCAACCAGATCCAAAAGCGTGTTGCTGCAGCATTAGAAAAGCTTTCAACAAAAGCATCATAGCCACCAAGGTCAGCATCGATAGCCTCTTTCAAAGGGCCTTGCAATTTGGAAGTATCTGGTTTTGTCATGATTTCCCAGAACATAGTGTGGTTCTTATGACCCCCACCATTGTTGATAACCGCTTGGCGGATGTCCTCTGGCACATTAGCGATGTCGCCAAGGATGCAGTCTACACAACCATATGGAAGATCAGGATATTTCGCAATAGCAGCATTCAAATTATTAACATACGCTTGATGATGCTTGTCATGATGCAATTTCATTGTTTCTGCATCTATAACAGGTTCAAGATAATCGTAAGCATATGGTAATGGTGCGAGTTCGAAAGGTTTCATAATAGTCCTCCTTATAATTAGGGCGCAGAACGATGTTAAAACTATATATCGTTTTTGTGAAAGCAATTCGATGCACCTGCATCAGTATTATAGAATCAATTAATTACATCCAAATACATGCTCATCAACAAGCAACATATTCATGTTATGAGGTTTTAATTGATATGAATTATCATTCTTTATATATTGTACTATCTATATAGAGAATCGTCAATATATCCCCACCTATTGAATAAAACCATTTTGCTTTGTACACAAGAAAAAGGGTATCGATAGTATATAATCGACACCCTTTAATGGCAATGGAAAGAAATTTTTTTATTAATCAATAACACACTGACACATTTTCATCGTAGCCAATGCTGCTTCATGAGACTCTGGTGTAACTCCCAGCACAGCACTTTGAATCTACATGAATTGGAACCTCTGGCAATCCTGTTTTAAGCAAGATTGCATTCGATACGACGCAAATATCAGTACAAAGACCTACTAAAGTTATGCTTTCAAGAGGTTCAGCAGTATGCATACCTTGTAGTCGCGTTACCAATTCAAAGGAACCAAAATTCGGTTTATCTATAATCATATGAGGATAGATGGTATTACGTTCTTCTGCTGCTTCAACTAAACCATCCATAATTTGCCAACCAATCGTATCTTTCACACAATGTGGCACAGGTAAGTGCTGACCTTCTTGGCTTTCAAGATAATTAGTATCGTGAGTATCTCGTGTAAAAATAACAGGTCCATCAAAGGATGCAATTTTTTGACGTACATTATCCACGATGGCCTGAGCCTCTGGAGAACCAAGAGTACCGTCCACAAAATCATGTTGCATATCAATTACGACTAAATACATTCATGTTCTATCCCTCCACAACGACATGGTGCACCCGATTCGGCGTATTATGGGCAATGCGCCCCGCTGCAGCTGCCGCCACGGCACCAACTAAATCATCAAGAAATGTATTACAATGACCATCAACTTGGCTATCAAGATTTCTAATGATGCCAGGTTTTACCTTATCAATATAACCATAGTTCGTGAAACCAATGGATCCGTAGAGATTAACAACAGATAAGGCGAGAATTTCATCAATGCCAAACAAGGCCTCGTCACGCGTCATAAAGTTTTGCAGTGGCTCAGACAATTTCTTTTGTTCCGCTAATATATCTAATTCTATGCCCGTAATAATTGCATTCTGCGTTTCCCGTTTTTCAAGGACTGCCTGCACGCTTTCTAAACATTCGTCCATCGTCAGATCAGGGATGTAAGGTTGTTGGATACTCATCACAATGTCGGCAATCGCTTGAATCGTAACCCCTCGTTTTTCTAAGAGATCATATGTAAATTTTTTTAATTCCTCTTGAGATATCATAGTTACTCCTCTCAATCATACAACCTACATAACACATTACACTTTAATTATACCACGAAAAAATCCCTACCAATGCATAATTAGTAGGGATTTTTTCATAATTAGATTTTCTTAACCATTTCGGATTTCAATGCCATCGCGCCGAAACCATCGATTTTGCAATCGATATCATGGCCATCACTAGCACCAGTGATGAGGCGAATGTTTTTAACACGCGTACCTTGTTTCAATACGCCAGCGCCTTTTACTTTGAGGTCTTTTACAACAACAACGGTATCACCATCAGCTAGTTCATTGCCGTTAGCATCACGAATGATACCTGCTTCAGCTGCAGCTTGCGCGTCAGCCGCTGTCCATTCATTGCCACACATAGGGCAGATAAACATATGACCGTCTTCGTATGTGTATTCATCGCCGCACTTAGGGCAGTTAGGTAAATTTGCCATTTAGCTCTCCTTTTTCACTACATAATGAAAGTATTATACCATATTATACCTATGACTATGAAAGCCTTATAGATGGGGCTTCGATGATTCATTTAATTATTCACAACACTATTGTAAACTGAATTCAAAAGATACCAATACAGTTGTCGCTTTCTCGACACCAATATTGCCTACATTCCATACTATATTTTTAGCAACCTGAACTAATTCCAAATAAGCCGTGTCGTCAGATAGGTCCTGATTAGGCGTTAATTCAACAGAAATAACATTTCCTTGAGCATCTGTAGTAATAGTCAATGGAACCCTATACGGTCCACTAACACCCATCTTTTTCATTACCTCAACTGGAATGAAATTTCTGTTCTTCTATTTTACTCAAAAAAGAAAAAAGCTCATTGTTATCTGGTTCCATATCATCTGCAAAAACAGGAAAAGGACTTAAAACAACTAACAATAAAAACAAACATATAACTCTAAGCATAAACGTTCACCAATCATAACACACAACACAATAATTTCTATTAAGATATATTCTAGAGACTGTCAATTTACATCTCTAGTTCGAATTGACTATATATGTCAACCCCTTTATAATGTAGTAAAGAGATAGTCGACGAGTGGTTCCGTCAGGCTCATCCCAAAACATTATAAAACATGCAGAAATGGCCTTTCGTTTTCAGCTACCAGTTGGTAACGAAGGGCTATTTGTCGTTATTACGACAAATCAGCACTATCAATGCTCCAAAGGAAATAACTACAGTTAAAATCCCAAGGACAATCATAATGATTTCGTAGGCACTCATAGGCTTCACCCCCTTCAAAGAAAAAGGGCGACCCAACCTCGTCGACCATTTTAATTACATTATATGTCGAACTTATGTTCTATTCAACAAATAATATTAATACAAACTAAGCCAAAAAATAAACCTAACGTTTAAGACTAAGTACTGCAATACTTAGACACGTTAGGTTTATCAAATTCGTAATTCTTTGATGAGCCTAACGCCTAGAACACGTTAACTGGCTCTTTTGTACTTATAGTATAGTCTGAATTCTAGAGACTGTCAATTTACTACCCCAGGCGTTTACGCAAGATAGCATAGAGAATCATGCTAATAATAACGCTCATAACGGCTTGAATGGTGTTGGTCACAATACTAGCAATGGCTACGCCTGGATCGAATACAAAGTATTCGGCAATGAAGTAGCCTACTACGATGATAATGCCACCTACAATGGTTGCCACCAAGGCAGAGGTAGTTGTCTTATTGTTATAGACAGTACCGACAAGATAGCCTTCAATGCCTTTCACCACGAGAGTGATTGGTACAAAGACTACGTAGCCGAGGAATAAATCAGCTAACGCTGGGCCAATAGCACCGATATAGGCGCCATGTTTTCGACCTAATAATAAAGCGGATGTCATGATAACGACATCTCCAACATTGAAATAGCCGCGTATGCCAGGTACTGGAATTTTCGTATACATTGTAAGCAATGTAGCGAGGGCAATCAATACGGCTGTGAGTACTAACGCGGATGTAGTACTGCGGGTTTGAACGTGTTGCATAGCGTCCTCCTTATAAAAAATAGACATGTGACTATATCCATCACATGCCTATACTATAAACCTTTATGGTAACACCTGCAAATAAAAGGAATTAACTATAGAAAATACTATTAACGGTACTCTTCAAAACGTTCCTCTACATTGTAGAGAACCTCGCAATCACAACCGCCACCTTCGTTGATAATCCAGTCTAGTACGCTTTCAACATCTACCTTTTCTTTTTCTAAAAACTCTCTTGTGAAAGTCAGACTATGATCGCAACCGTCATTTGTTTCTAATTTCTCGTCTACATAGTCAAAGAGATTCCAAAACAACTCTTCGTCCATAGGTAAGCTATCTTGAAAACTCTGTTTCTCTTTAGCTTTATAGTCTTTCAATAATTCCTTTTTACGTGCTTTGTCCATTATGATTACTTCCTTTTATGTCTTATAAGTTATAGCTCATGACTTATATCTCAAGCCTTATTTCTCATATAATTCTGGTCGTTCTAAGACTGTACCATATTTTAATTTTGGTAGTTTAACGAATTCAGGATACAACTGCTTAACCTCTTTACAGGCTTTTAATGTAAGATGCTCTAGATTATGGAGTTCTAAAACGGGAGAGAAATCTTTATCTATCACCTTTGCCGTTAAAAAGCTAAAAAAGCGCAACTGTTTCATATGGCGTAAAAATTCTAAGGATTGAACCTTAAGAATTTTAGGAGCAGCGAAGTCACCTTCTAAGGCAAGACTTTCAAGATGTTTTAGATTAGCTAATGGTGCATAATCATCAATTTGTTGAAAGTTTTCAATCGACAGAGCTACTAAATTTACTAATCTTGAAATAGGCTCTAAGCTCGATACACTTCTTCCGGACCCAATGTGTAGATATTCTAGTTCTTGTAAGTTCTCTAATTTTGAAATATCTGGATAGACACCCCATTTTATATGTAATTTTTTAAGTCTCCGTTGAGCACACACCGCATCAAATAAGTCCTGTGGCATTCTTGTACAAAACATAAGCTCTGTAAAAGTGTCTGGATTATTTACCAGAAAATCACACCATTCTAGCCAAATACGTTTCTTATCTTTAGCAGAATACCCTTCATCTAACTGTGTGCAATTAATAATTAATTTATCTTCGCCATCATATTCAGAGACCTCTACAACAGATTTAGGCCGTGCGTCATCCTTATGATAGTAGTCAAAGCCATATTTAATTTGCTTTTCTGTTAACACTGCCATGTTACAATTCCTCATCTTCGTCAGTCCTATAATCAGTTTATCTATAACTAGATCCATTTCCAACAGATTATAACGGGCTTAGCAAATCGATACAAGCACATGCTCCTTAGCTTCTAGCACTTGTTTATAGAATCGTTTCATTTGTTCAAAATCGTGAAAAATTTCGTCTTTGATTTCTTCCTCTTCTTCTTCATAGTCCCAGATATTTGGATACAATTCTGCTTCTTTGCAGGCTTTCATATCAAAAGATTCGAGTGCACTCTTCAATATCAAACTGTTCTAGAGCTGCCACGATATTGGCTAAATGATTGTGTTCTGTATATGCTACATAGTCTGATATATCCTCAACAGCCATTACGCCTAGTACCGCTTGGCTAAGAGGATTTTTATCGTCTTTATGATCAGTACTCACACCAGTTAGCACGAAATGGAGGACATCCCACATCTTGTCGATATCAAGCAATAACTCATCGTCGTCATTCCACTCTTCAACACTTTCAAGAATTTCCTCTTCTTCTGAGCCCATGGCTTTAAGCTCTTTTAAATTCGCATCGCTTAAACAGCTATAGTTTGCAATTAGTCCCATAATTAAATCCTTTCATAAACTCTTCTAAACATTAGAAAAATAAATTTTCCGATTCTGTAACGCTTCCATCATCTTCATGAAAATAGCAAGTATATACCGGTACACGATGTGCCGCATCATAGAATTTCTGTAAAATAGGAGTCAATTTTATCTCCATGGACATGTTAAAAGCATTCGCAATGGGTTCCCAAAGTTCCATCGGCGAATAGGACATAATATCTAGCTGCTTATTCTGACCATATTCTTCGAGTGTTGCCGCATTAGAATACTTACTTGAGTCACAGTAATCATGCCAACAAATACTAAAAATAATCAAATGAAACAAATCATCCATACTTTCAGCCAAACGACCGGCGGCACCCTCGCTACTCCAATAACCAATAGCTCCGTTCTCCAATAGATGATATTCACCGCCAGCACCATCTACAGCAAATGCCATACCCGGCAAAGAGAATGTGCAGCGACCTTCAGCCGTATCACGTTCCTCCAGCGCATCTAACAATCGAAAATCGAATAGTGTATCAAAATCTTCAGCTAACTTAGCATCATTTCGCAATATATCTAAATAGTCCATCTTACACGCTCCTATTAGCAGAAATTAATTCTAGCAATTTAGCCTCTCCTTCATCAGATGTATCTAATAGCGGAATAGCTAACAAAAGTACTTGCAGGGAGTAATAATAAAAACTAAAGAATAAATCATCAGGGAATACGTCATCTTCCTCAAATCTAAGAACGTCTTCGTCTTCATCATATTCTTCCGACCAGAGGTATTCTTCGTTGAGCATATCCTCAAAGTTCGGCAATGGATCTGCATGCTCTAGCATAAGACCATCTCGAATGCACTCAGCAATCACAGTAAACAACTCAACCAATTGTTCTGCTAAATACTGCGCTACCTCATTATGAGCGCTCGCTTCTTGGGCTTTCTTAAAAATACGAAGCAAGAAAATCATGGCGAATGGTGTCGCATGCCACAACGTTGATTGGTGCTCAATATTGAGTTCTAACGTCTCACCAGCCGCATCAACAGCGTCCATGCTTTCCATATTCCACAATACATCAAGCTCAGCAGGAAAATCTGTGGCACGCCCGTAGGTTGTGGTTAACCGGTGCCACGGTATATCACTAACTTGAACGGTTTCTATATATGTTTGAGTGGCTACATCCATCGCATCTACTCCCTTTGATTGACGCAACAATTATTGGTGAGCAATGTCTTTCACCAATTCATAAGTATCTATGAGACGCAGTTTTCCTATCCTAGGATTATCTGTAATCTCCCCATAGATATCCTCTAGCGTTCCCGCTGGTGCTAGTTTCCATAGTTTACATGGATACAATTCAACTGCCCCAATAACTTCCAAATTATCTAGCAACAAACCTAAGTCCTTATGATTGAACCAACAGTCTGTATCGATACCGAAATTTGTATTATCTTTCCGGCATGCGATTTTGCTGTTTAGAAACTCTTCCATTGTTGGTTTTTCTTCTTGTAAAAGCCGCGTACAGGCTAAATGATATTCGATTTTCCGCGGTGATTGATCTACTTCAGATACAAAGACGGCGCCATACTCGGTTTCAAACTTAACAACTAATACGTCGCCCACCTTAAAATAAGGTACTCTCTTCGTTTTAGATTTACGAACCTTAATAGGCTTTGGATTTTCACTTTGTAGCTGTACAGCTAACTTATCCAATACCTTTTGACGCTGTTTAGGGGCCTTATCATCGATTTCTAGCCAAAACTCATGAGGCCCTGAGCGATTATATCTAATGCTTTCTCTTTAACATTATTTGGTAGATGCCCTATCTTCCACAACGAATAGGCTACCGCAGTCCAATAAATTTCTGTGTAAAACTCATCAGTACAAAAGTTTTGTTCCTCACTTAAGATTTCAGAGATAATCGTATCAATACTGACGCCATCCTTATACCGCTCAACAATGGCATTATAAATATCATGGCCATCATCACTATCTATGATTTTCACACCGTCAATAGCCATATGAATCTCCTCTAGAACAACAGCTCTTATTCCATCTCGCCATGGGTTGCTACAAAGTCATCCTTAATCTGTTGTAGTTCTTTTTTAGCAACCATGTACTGTTTCAAGTCAATTTGTCCACTCTCTTTTTGTTCAGTTAAGGCTTTTTCTTTGTTTATGATTTTAATCCAATCTAACTGTACACTAAAGTCAGTATTTACACCGTCACTATTTTCTCGTAAGGCCAATAGTGCAAATACTTCGTCCATATCAAGATTGAACATATTACTTTCAAGATCGATAGGCTCAAAATAGTAACGAACCGCATCCACACCAAATTCATCGTTTAATTTTGCCCATTCTGCCCCTGAAAGCACGGTAAACCCAAGCGTATCGTTTCCAAGGCTTTCAGTAAACCAACGCACCTCATAATCAGGTTTAACAAATTCGTTGAAGTATTTGATGGTTACATCCCGATCTTTCTCATCACCGTAAGGAATTTGCAGCTCTTTATCGCCCTTTTTTAGCACAATATCGTCACCATAGGGTTTGCCATTACTAACGGTTTGAATATCGATAGGCTCAGCCATCATATCATTGAAATAGTTCACCACATCTTCGTCATACTCGCGCCAATCAATCCAGATGATAGCTTCGGAATCGTATAAATCATTTAGATCAATATCATTGGCAAAAAAAGCTTCTTAATTCTTTATACAGATTTTCCATCGTCTCTCTCCTATGTATCACTTATTTTTTTAGGTAGTCTACAACACCCGTGTCACCACTTTAATACAACTCTATAAGGTTTCATAAATCACATCTTGTTGAGCCGTAAAGTTTTCATCAAAAGAAACCAAAACATATAGATGTCCTGCTGGGGATTCACCTATATCATAACCTAGTGCAAATGCGTCATAACAACCTGATTTATCTAACATTATATCCGTTAGTGTTAGCACAACAGACTCTTCTTGCGGTATTTCCTTTTGTATGATTTCCTGTGCTAATTGGTCTAATTTATCTAATTGAACATATAATTGTTCCCACATTGGTAGTGAAAAGCACCTCAGCCTCAGTATAATCGGTGCAACTAATATTGAGGTTTTGAAAGGCTTGTCCTACATTCTCTAAACGATTAGTGCCCAATCGGCGAGATACAAAGTAAACGCCATGTGGTTCTATAGTCCAGCTTTCAACGTTCCATAATGTCATTAATTCAGATTTTATCATTATGATACCCTCACTAGTTCGCCACACTCCACTAGTTCATTATCCTGCAATATCCGCACTAACAGGGTTCCCATCCGCATCAATATTGGCTATGATGCAGTGTCCCCAGAAAATATCGTCATCGTCATAATAGACCTCTATGGTGCCATCATTGCGGAACGCCAATTCGCCCATCGTAATACGCTTGGCAAATATTTCTGCCGTAATCGGATCTTGGTCATCATTGTCGAGCCAATCATTAGCGAGATCTAGCAATGTTTCACTAATATATGCACTAATTCGTTGTTCAAATGCTTTGAAAATTATCGATTTTATTGAAAAGCAGATAATGCCACGGTGCAGCTTTCATCAGAACCCTCGTCTACATCAAGGGTGAATGCATAATCATCAATTCTCGCTGTGTAATATTGATACTCTCGATTTAACAGGAAGTCACCCCTGTCAGTATGAAGGTATTTAGGGGTTTTCAAATAAGCCGACAACGCCTCTAACTCGCTATGTTTAGCATGTTCCTCTAACACCTCAAGCACATAATAGCGATTATTCCAAGAAGGACGCATATACCCTAAATCCTCTAATGGCTTAGCTTTCTTAACTAATAATTTATAGACACCATGCGGCTCAAAAGAATAGCCCCATCTATCATCAAGGCCCTCTATAATCCATGTCAAAATGCCTTCGCCACGGTCAAGCACGCCAGTTCGAGTATCTAGGATAGCATCGGTGGACACTAATGGTCTATGATACTTCTCTAAATAAGGACTAGCCCCATTCGCATCACTACGCGGCAATGCATAGATTTCAAATACTTCAGATTCAAACTCGGCTTCATATTCTGGCAAACGTACAATACTCATATGACTCTCTCCTACATTATAATCACGCTACTCATCATAATTTTCGTTACATCACAAACGTTCAGCTACATCGATTCTATGTAATAATTCTTTCGCTAGTTCTTGGGCTCTTTTAAATTCCTCATTTGAAAGTACCATGAGCACTAAACTATCTGTACCGATGTCCATACCTACTAACTTATAGTTTGCCCACGTGGAATTAAAATGTGCGCACCAGTCCCCAATACATTGACTGTCATCAAATGCGGCTGTATCAATAGTTAGATTTTCGCTAGTATCTAAAGACTTGTTACGTATTAACTTCTGCACATGATAAAGAAAATCCTCTAATTCAATTTTTAAAGATATCTCTACAGCGCGACCTTTAGACTGTAGTTTCTCATAGAGGTTCCACCAATCATCTTCTATATCATCCATGGATGGTAACTTTACCTTGGTCATAAACGATTTAGCTTGTTTTGCATCGCCTAGTAATAGCGTTGCTAACTCTGTAAATGTCGACTTTCATCTGCTCTATATCTAGTTTTTTTTACTGCTTCTACACACAGGCTACGGTCAGGCAACCGACGTTTCTTCACAAAAGCCCGCATCATCTGTACTGCATCAGGATAACTTACATCTAGCCATACGATAGGTTTTATCATCGATATCTAAGAATATATCTACTGCATCCTGTGTTTTTCCTACACGCGCTTTCATCGCAGTACAGCCATCGATAGCATGAGGTGGATATAATTCAACATACATGAAAAATCCATCATGCATAGCCTTTAAGGTATTATCTATTCCTACTATGTTAAAACCGTTCCGATTATAATCAGGGCTCTTCAAACGCCACTCTTCGTAATTATCGAATAATTTTTCTTGAATCCAATTGTAAAAACTCATATAGACTCTCCACTATGTATATTGATTTTGACAAGAAACTTTATTTATGCTCATTATAAAAACTGTACTTACTACTATACCTAAACCACATATATAAAATATATCATGTATTGGTATTATATTAGCTAAGTTTGTAAATATAGTAATCGATAGGATGGATCCAATAGAAAATCCTGTGCTAACAGAACCACTTGCTAATGTTAATTCATCCTGAGAAAATACGGACTGTATATATGCATGAACTAAAACAACAGCTGTAAAGAGCAATACTTCTGATAAGCTATAAACGATATAAAGGTTCTCAATGCTTGTTACATAACCTATCCCCCAAATACTAATTCCATATAGGGCGAAAAGAGAGAATAACAAGGGTTTAAAAGATTTAGTCAAGTTTATAGTAAGGTATTTAGCTAACAATCCAAAAACCATAAAGGAAGCGAATCTAGATATAGTTTGTGTATAACCATACTCACTGTCAGATAAATGTAATGTATCCTTAATAAAAATCAATAACATAATAGGAATACACATATAAAATAATCTAGTTAGTATGCCTAAGTACACAATAAAATTTATCTTTTTTTATTTAAAAAAATAATAACTTATACCCCTTTACTAAAAAGTTTAGCTTTTATCATATATGCGCTCTTTAACAGTCTTTTTGAACCTCAACAATAATTGGTACTACTACACTTTTATTTAATCGGTAAAGTAAATATGCTGATAGAATGTATGTAATAGCATCAATGACAAATACCATGGTCAAGGAGTAATTAATAATAATACTAAATAATAAAGATCCACTTATCATTGCACAACGATTAATAGCTCGTAGTAAAGCATTGAACTTGACTAAATCATTAGTAATATTAGGTACAAACGAAAGTCGAGCAATCCCTAAAATCTTATTATTAAATCCTATAAGAAACGCTATGATATAGACTAAATAAATATTATCGATAAGAATAAAAATCGATAATATCATCCCGGAAAGAATTTCAGGAACTACCATAGACCACATGAGGCCCTTTTCTTTTACTAAAATCCCTAAAAACGGACCTAATACCATACCAACTAATAATGTAGCTATAGTAATGGCTCCTGTATTAAAAGCACTGTGAGTCGTATTAAAAATATACGTTATAAAACCAAGCGTTGTCGCGGTACTGCCCATCGTAGAAAGAAATAAGGCACCATTTAAATAGAAAGAGTTTTTATTTTCTAGAACCATATTTTCACCCCCTCTACTATAACCCTTATATTTGACGTAACTAGCCCTTGAATAGAAATACATATAATCAAACTATATTAATAAATTCCATATCAGCATATAGAAATCCTGCTCAATGGACGTTTGTGGCAAATAAAAAACGGTATAAGGTGTATATACACTTTATACCGCTTCTATTATACTGGCGCGCCTAACCGGAATCGAACCAGTGACACGCAGTTTAGGAAACTGCTGCTCTATCCTACTGAGCTATAGACGCATGTATACTTTATTATATCGTTTTTAAATCTATCTACGCAAGAACTATGCTATAATACAACTGTTGATAGTATTAGAGAGTTCTTATAAAAAGAGGTATATGTAATGAAACTATGTAAACAATCGATTATTACCAGTTCACTATTAGCTGTCTTAGCTATATCATCCGCATACGGGGCTACACCTGCGCAGCCAAGTGAAAGCACAGATACTGCTGTGGTTGATATGGATTACGCCAATATTCCAGAGTTAAGAAAATCAATTGAAAGCGCAACACCTGCCATAGTACAATCTACGCTTGATGCTTCTGAGGGAAAACCTACTAACGGTAAACCAATTTATTCGACAGTCACTATGTCTGGTAACCGTGTTGTATCCGTAAAAACTTATAAATCTAAAGAAGAACAAGAAAAGGCCATATTAAAAGGAGCGTGAACGCTTAGATAAGGTCACTGCGGAACGTCGCGCTAAACGGAAAAATGAAACTCGAACAGATATGCTAAAAGGGTTTAACGCCTATACCGTTCTATCCACCTGTTAGTGAAACACGCGAATTACAAAGCGAAATGTTTCTCTCGACCATTTGGGAGACAACTCGATTTGCGTTTGGTTGAAGCCTATACACAAGATTATGATAAGGCAAAACCAGGCGATATTTATGTCTATGCAGATTATGTAGACTACACATCTAAACAGCTATTAGGGCGAAAAAGGATGGTACTACTGCTATTTCAGCTATGATTCTACGTACAATCATGAGAAAAGATGAAAACAAAGCTTTCAGCATCGATGTAAATGCGTACTTCATAAATCCAACAACTCATACCATTTCCATAAGCCGTTCTGACGATGTAAAAGGCATCGATATCAAGAAGAACGAAAGAGCTGAAGCCGTATTTAAACTACCGTCACACCAATTGCAAGCTGGCGACCCACAGTATGAAATCGCTAAGCTTATGTATCAAGACCTAACAAATAAAAAATTTGATTAACAATATTTAAATACACTCTCTATGACAAATGCCGTATCACATTTCACTCAAGAAATATGATACGGCATTTCTAGTTAAACTGTATATACGCAAGGTTCATCATACCCTGATAATAATTTATCATGCGTTATAAGAATCATGTCTGATGCTTTAGCTTGACTAATTAATAGTCTATCAAAGGGATCATGATGTGGTTTCGCACCTAATAATAGACTTAATGTATGAAGAGCCATGATATGTGAAAAATCAATATCAAGACATTTAAAGTCCGCCTCTACACATAATTCATGTAATAGTTCTGCACCATAAGGCATCTGCACTGGATTCTTTATATGTTTTATTTCCACTTCCCACATACTGGCCATACTAAAATAGATTGTATTTTGATAATCAGCAATAAGGTTTCTTACAAATGTCGGCAACTTTTCACTATCGAGAAAAGTCCAAATTAACATATGAGTATCTAGTAATAAATTCATATTACATCTCCAAACATATCTTGTACGTCTTTATCCAATTGATCAAAATTTGGAGGATCTATTATCCTCCCTTTTCCTATTCCCAATCTCTTTACGGGTGTACTATTACCTTCTGACAAAGTTAATTTTACAACAGTATTATCATCACGGACTATATAAACAACACGTTCTTCTCCAGTTTTAAGTTTCTGTATAAGGCTATTTAACTCATGTTGAGCTTCATTTAAACTAACTTGGCACATCTCTCCACCCCCAATCTTTGGTAAATTTAGTACATTTGTAAGATTATTATACTATATTCTCAATCATCCGTTAATCATATTATTGCCTCTACATTATGTAATACTTTTTCTTTTACTTTATAGACTCACAGTAAAACTATAGCAACAATAAGAAAACCCCTTCATAGCACCAACATGGCTACGAAGGGGTTCATTTTAATTACGCTGGGCGGCTCCAGTCGACTTGTACGTCGATGGCTACCCACATGCGTGTAAGAGCTAATTTAAAGTTTTCCAAGGATTCTAAAGGTTTTACTTGTACACGTTCATACGTATCGAGACCTGTTGCATTCTCAATAGTATGTTCTTCGTTTAAGTATGCATGAACCTTATCAATCCATTCTTGTTCAGGTAGGTCTATAGTCACAGTTTTTGTATCTGTATCATAAGCTAAAAACCCATTGCTGTTTACGCCATAATGAATGGCCACACGAAATATACTCATATTTATACCTCTCTTGCAGATATTTTCTTGCATATACACATTGCTGTATACGTACATTGTATCACGAATGATTCTATTCATGAAAGATTTTTATTCTTCAGTATCTAAATCAATTTCGGCCTTTAATTCCGACCGTTTTCGCCGTTCTCCACCATCTCCATGAGCACGTCGCCAAAGGGCTCCACTCATGATAGCCCCTTCACCGAATTTAGATGCTAATGAATCAAGCACTGATTGAAAGCTTTCTCATCTTTTCTCATCCGCTTCAATGGAGAATAAATCATCTTGTACAATGCCTTCTGTTGAAAGTCCACTAACGGTAACACCTAAGAGGCGAATTGGTTTAACGGGCACTTCAAGAATAGAATTATCAAACTTAGGCCTAGGTGTAGCACCCATCACCTCTTGCTCTTCTTGCTTAGCAGAGAGTGCATCACGCATCAGCTTATTCCATAACAATACCGAAGTGTCATAAATAACACGTTCTTGATCCGTGGACGAATCAAGGCGTTTCTGACGAGATACGGTTTTAAAATCATTGTATCGCACCTTTATCGATACGGTATGACCCATCAAACCATATTTACGCAATCGTTTGGCTACGCGATTGGCAAAGTAATGAAGTTCTAAGTCGATAGCAGCCGGATCCTCTACATCCTATTCATAGGTCTCCTCATTACCGACAGACTGGATTTGACGATCCGTTTCTACAGGGCGTTCATCGATGCCTCGTGCCAGTTCCCACACACGCCGTGCCTGATTGCCCACATAAGGCACTAAAGCGGTCTCATCAGGTAAAGCCTGAATATCTTTAATGAACGAGAATCCACCATCCTTAAGGCGCCGTTCTGTACTTGGCCCGACGCCCCAAATACGTTTAATGGGCAAATTAGCGAGGCTTTCATATTCCTTACCATAAGGAATGACCACAAGACCGTCAGGCTTATCTAAATCAGAAGCCAATTTAGCAAGAAATTTATTCGGGGCCAGGCCAGCAGAAATGATGAGCCCCGTTTCCTCAAAAACACGGTCCTTAATAGCACGGCCCAAATGCCTTAGGGGGCCTGTGAAATTTATGAGTGATATCCGTAACATCCAAGAATGCTTCATCGAGCGACAAGGGCTCGATGATGGGCGTAAATTCCTCCATCACCTTGTGAATGATCTGAGAAATCTCCTTGTAGCGAGCCATATTCGGATACACGTAGATGCCGTGCGGACAAAGTTTCTTCGCCCGCGAAATGGGCATAGCCGAATGGACGCCAAATTTTCGAGCCTCATAGGATGCAGTAGCCACTACGCCACGCGAAGAAAGACCACCCACAATAACGGGGTGGCCTTTGTATTCAGGATGATCCAGTTGTTCTACGGATGCAAAGAAAGCATCCATATCAACATGCATAATCCAGCGTCTCATGATTACGCGTCTTGTTCGTGTTCATCAAGACGGCAGTATTTGATTTGTGCACAAATGCATTCGTCTTTAGTTTTGTACAATTGTGGAATAATCTCCAAAATGTCACCAAATGTATCTTCATTGATGGAATAGCGAGTCCAAAGACCATTACGTTGAGAATTTACAACGCCAGCATCAATTAAGATTTTCATGTGGTAGCTCAATGTGGATTGAGACAAATTAAAACTTGCCAAAATATCTGCTGCACACAACTCATTACAGGACAACATATCTATAATATGCAATCTTGTTTCATCACTGAGCGCTTTAAAAATCGTTGCCAAACGTTCATAGGAAACTTCAACCATAAGAAAAACTCCTCAATATACATCAAAAATTATCAATCTACTTTTTCATACTATTATATACTATTTTTTTATAACTAAATCTATTTTTTTCTTTTTTTATTCTCATTAAAAATATTTTTAATTGAATAATTAAATTTATTTATGAGATAGAAAATACGATAAAAGCGGAGATTCTCTAATAAGAATCTCCGCTTATTATTTTTTATAATAATTTGCTACAGCAGATTAAAATACGTTAACAAGATCGATTGTTTGGCTACGATTAGGACCAACGGATACGATACCCAAATGGAACACCAGTTACCTCTGCAATACGTTCTACATATTTACGCGCGTTTTCAGGCAATTCATCATAAGAACGGATGCCGGAAATATCTGTTTCCCAACCTGGCAATGTTTCATATACAGGTTCGCATGCTTCAAGATCTTGTCAAGCTAGCGGGAAGCCTTCAACGTCTTTACCATTCAATTTGTAACCTACACAGATTTTCAATTCTTTGAACGTATCAAGAATATCTAAACGAGTAATGGCCAAGTAATCAAGGCTGCTAAGACCTGCAGCGTATTTTACAACCATAAGGTCTAACCAACCACAACGACGAGGACGACCTGTTACAGTACCGAACTCATGACCAAGTTTGCGAAGGTTTTCGCCAGTTTCGTCAAGAAGCTCTGTAGGGAATGGACCTGCACCAACGCGTGTTGCATAAGCTTTCACAACGCCGAAGATATTTTTCAAATAGTTAGGACCTACACCCGCACCTGTGGAAGCACCACCAGCGATTGGATGAGAGGATGTTACGAATGGATATGTACCATGATCAAGGTCGAGCATAGTTGCTTGCGCGCCTTCGAACAATACCTTTTTGTCCTCTTGAATCGCTTTCAATACAGCGATATTTGTATCTGTTACATAAGGTTTCAAAGCCTCTGCATATTTAGTGTAATCCGCGAGGATTTCATCATAATTAACAGGTTCAGCGTCGTATACCTTAGTAAGCATTTTATTTTTAAACTCAACATTGTACGCCAATTTTTGTTTAAACGTTTCCATATCATACAAATCGCAGATACGAATGCCAATACGGTTGATTTTATCAGCGTAGCAAGGACCGATACCGTTTTTAGTTGTACCGATTTTAGCATCACCTTTGGATGCTTCTTCGGCCATATCAAGAGCGATATGGTATGGCATGATGACATGAGCGCGGTCAGAAATGTGAAGGGATTTTGCGGATTTACCTTGTTTTTCAAGACCTTCGATTTCTTGTAATAACACCTTAGGGTCAATAACAACGCCAGTACCAACGATATTTTGTTTATTATCGTACAAAATACCACTTGGCAATAAACGAAGCGCAAATGCTTTGTCATCTACTACAACAGTGTGACCTGCATTGTTACCGCCTTGGCTACGTACTACAACGTCAGCACGTTCCGCGATCCAGTCAACGATTTTACCTTTACCCTCGTCACCCCATTGAGTGCCGATTACCATACTTGTTGCCATATCGATGTCCTCCAAATGTGAAAGTCAAATTAATCCATAGTTATTATACAACATAATAGCAAAGCACGAAAAGACTAAATACAGATTACACGAACTCAATCTTTAACTTCTTGCCAAAGGCATGAGCAATCTTTCTTAATGTTTTCAACGAGGGGTTCCCATTCCCATTTTCAATTTTACTTATATCTGATTGCGTAATGCCTGTAACTTCAGATAATTGAGTTTGCGTCATATGAGCTTCAATACGTGCTTTAACTATATTTTCAATAATCTGATACTCATCTTCTAACTCATCCCATTCTTTTTTAAATTTAGGATTTTTTAATTGCTCAGCTAAATATTGATCTAATGTTTCCATATTATGTGTACCTTTCAATATAATCTTGTTTATACGTTTCAACGCAACTTTCAAATCGCATTTTCTAGCTCGTTGTTTTTCTGAGAGTTCGTTTACAAAAACCGTTGGTCAGAAACTATACGTTTACCAACAAAGAAAAAAATATAAAAATTCTAGAAATATTAGAACCTGTTTGGTTCTAAGTTCATCATATTCTAGACTCTAAAGAAAATTTTTGAAGTTGGTTCCCTTAACTATGTTACCACAGGTTTCAAAGCAACTTTAAATCAACTAATCATTTTAGCTCGTTGTATTTCTCTGAAAGTTCGTTTAAAGAAACAGCTGTGACCATTGGTCATCCCTCTCCATTAGGTGTTTCATAAAAATTAAAAACCATAAAATCAAATAATTTTATTTAGGTTCTTTCAACCAGAAGCTCATTAATAATCCTAACGCACCAACAGGTATCAAGTGTCATCAACGCTGTTTGTACATCGTAAATATCTGCTAAATGTCCAATATATGGCGCTACGAGGCCACCTAAAGTAATGCCGAGGCCCAATGTAATGCCTGATGCAAAACCTGCATTTTTAGCAAGGTATTTTTGACCTAGAACAGTAATAGGTCCATATTGTGAGAATACGCCAAAGGCCATCGGTATCATGGCGCCAAAGAATCCCCATGCATTTGGTACAAAGATAAACACTAATACGGATGGTAAAAAGATAATATTACCTAAACGCACTGTTTTTAGAAAGCCTAGCTTATCTGATAGTGCACCGCCCATATAGGTAAGAATCGCTCCCATCGCAAAGTACATCGTAAGTGCTAAGCTCGACGCACCAGCTTCACCATTAATAACGGTAATATACAAAATTGGAATAAAGATAGACAACACAGAAAACAGTATAGACCTTGAGGCTATGACAAAGAATAACTTCCCAAAGCTCACCCAATCGTTAGTGCCAATAGCAACAGATTTAGAACGGCTTTCACAGTCACTAGCATTAGTCACATCGGCCTTATCCGTGAAAGCATAGATATACATTAATACGCCCAGTAAAGCGATGGCTGTAAATACCCAAAGGAAGTGCGCCCCAAAAACATAAACGCCACCAGCAATAAGTGGACCTAATGCAAAACCAGCACTGCCGCCCACTGCAAAGCGACCCATAGCATTGCCAATTTCATGAGATTGCGTGCGATTCACCAAAAGAGCCGCCTCAGGATGGAATAATGCTGCCCCTACGCCAGCTAAAAGAGACAAAGCAAGAATCATTTCATAGTTCGTAGCCAGCGCCATAGCGCTAATGGATACAAGAGTCACTGTAAAGCCTACCGGAATAAACCAAGGCACGCGCCATCGATCCGCTACATACCCCAAAATGGGCTGAGCAATAGACGCTACCACGGTATTACAGAAAATAATGGAAGCCGATTGATAATAATTAAGGCCAAAGTTCGTAATAAAAAATGGTATAAGCGCAGCCAATGAACCTTGACCGAAGTCGTTAATGCAATGAAAGATAGGCGGTGCGTATTTTCTTATGGTGCTTTTCATGTATCCTCCAGAGTGGGTAGGGCTAAGCAAAAAAAGCCTCCACCGGCCGGGTCTGCTTCGCCCTTTTGGGCTTCGCAGGGCCAAAGTCGTTTTTTTACCTAGCACCACCTCCCCTATGTACGTTAATAATTATGAAAGCGCCATATGAAAATACGGCACTTACGATAAACAAAAAAAGGGCGGGTACCCTTCTCAAAACGACTTTGCCCTGTCTGTCTCTATGGCTCGTTTTCGGCATAGAAGCTTTATATGCAAAAGGATGATCCGTTCCGAAAAACGACTTCGGGTCCCGCTTTAGCGCGAGTAGCGTGTCGGCTTTCTGGACGGACCATCCTACCACATAAAGGATTATAGGCCGAAACGAGCCATTATTGTATCTACGTGTTTCAATAGTTTATAAGGGTCAAAGCATGCATCGATTTCTTCGTCGGTCATGTATTTTTTGATGTTTTCATCGGATTTTAGACCTGTAGCGAAGTCTTTGCCTTCGAGCCAGCGTTCCATAGCGTATGTTTTTGTACCCAGCGGTATGCTTCGTCACGTACTGCGCCTTTGTCTACAAGGTGTGTCAAAATTGTTTGGCTGAATACAAGGCCACCTGTAAGGTTAAGGTTTTTAAGCATTGTTTCAGGGTATACTAACAATTTATCGATAGTGCGAATTGTTAGGTGCAACATATAGTTCAACGCAATGGTTGCATCTGGCAAGATAACGCGTTCTACGGAGCTATGAGAGATATCGCGTTCATGCCACAAAGCTTGGTCTTCGAACGCAGATTGAGCATAGCCGCGAAGCAAGCGCGCCATACCGCAAATTCTTTCACACGTAATAGGATTGCGTTTATGAGGCATCGCAGAGGAACCCTTTTGTTTAGGGCTGAGTATTCTTCCGCTTCGCGCACTTCTGTACGTTGCAAGTGACGGATTTCTTTGCCGATTTTGTCCAATGTGCCGCCTACAACAGCGATGGTGGACAATAATTCAGCATGACGGTCACGTTGTACGACTTGGGTCGCGATTTTAACAGGTTCAAGACCTAGTTTTTCACATACGTATTGTTCTACGAATGGGTCGATGTTGGAGTATGTGCCAACAGCGCCGGATAATTTGCCAACAGCTACGCTTTTACGAGCATGTTCCATGCGTTCAATATCGCGTTCTACCTCTGCCATCCAAAGGCAAAGTTTCAAGCCAAATGTAGTAGGTTCACCATGAATACCGTGAGTACGGCCAATCATAGGGGTATGTTTGAATTCAGCGGCACGACGACGCAATACATCACGTAATTGCTTCAAATCTTCGATTAAAATATCGCAAGCTTGTTTCATCATATAGCCAAGGGCAGTGTCCTTAACGTCAGTGGATGTCAAACCAAGGTGAATATATTTAGCCGCTTCAGGGCCAACGTATTCGCCCACAGCAGTTACAAAGGAAATGATGTCATGATTTGTTTCACGTTCAATTTCGTGAATTCTTTCAACATCAAAATTACCTTTTTCCCGAATGATTTTAGCTGCTTCCTTCGGAATAATGCCAAGCTCTGCTTGCGCTTCAGATGCCAATGTTTCAACCAATAACATTGTGTCGAACTCGTTGCGTTCGCTCCAAATATGGCCCATTTCTTCTCGTGTATAACGTGGTATCATGATGTCTCCTTTGCATGATGAAAGCTAGATTTCTTATAGGATAATTGTACCATATGTGAAAGCTTGGTTCAATAAATCTTATGTAATTTTCCGAATAATATATATATTAGTTTTTCTTAATGTTCGGTATTTAATTTGCTTATGGATTCATTTGTAATTTATTATTATAATAGTAAGGTATAGATTACATGATACAGCGTGTAAACATTTATAATTTATGTAATATGGAAATATTACAGTAATAATACGAAAACATTACAGTAATAATGTGAAAAACGTATACAGTAACGAATTAATAGCATATCACTACTGTATGTACACATAGGAGACCCGTATGACAAAGAAACAACACAAGGAACGCACACCAAAACAAAAAGAATCAACGATGCCAGAAACTGTATTTAAAGCATTCTTTCTCATCAGCTTTATTGTCATTGGCCTGTTCGTATTTAACGATGTGCCCGTCAATTGGATTTTAAGCGTATATGCTGTTGATATCATCGTATCCCTTGCATATGTTGCCATTAATAGAGACCGCATCAGTACATCGCATGTAGTTCATACGAATATGCGTCGCATCTTATCCTTTTTAATTATGCTCATCACCATGTTCTTTTATGCCTTTGCATTATGGCGTGTGGACCAATACACAACACAAATGCAAGTGACATTATTCATCGGTGGCGTCATCATTTACTACGCAATCTTTAACAGTACAAAAAACTTGATTAAGAAATAACAAAGAGGCATATCTTACATACATCCATGTATGTGAGGTATGCCTCTTTATTGATCCCTAATACGACAGGAATCGCTAATGCCACGACCTGTCCTTTTTTATTAACAATACTGCCGCTCGTCTTGATAATACGCAGTGCTTCGTCCCGTACATCTGGAGGAACACCGGACTCAACAATGCGCGGCGTATTAACGCCTACGATAACATTACCATCTGCGTCAAAGTTAACACGCACAACCGCTTCTCCGCGGACGGAGGAAGCTTTTCCTTGTTCTCGCACTTGTCGTAGATATTCGGTAGGATTAATCTCCGGTTGTTCTAACCACGCCCGTTGACCTGGTGTTAACAGCTGGAGTGCATCAGCCAAAAAGGATAAATCCTTATTCGTATCATCAATACCGTTACCCTGTGCATTGGGGTCCGTAGATGTAGTATTGCCTACCTGTTTTTTAGATGATGATGAATTTTGGTGAGCAATAACACCCGTTTCACCACCACTAGCCTCTGATTCAATGGCTTTAGGAACAGCCCACTCACGTTTAGTATTCTTTTCCTTTTGTGGATCATCCGTCTTTTTAGCCGAGTCTAATCCCTCCAATTGAGGCTTAGCTTGAGGTTTTTGTGGTTTTATTACCTCCGTTGCAGCTGTATCTTCAGATGGCTTTGGCACCTGCGGAGGTGTTACCACCGAATGTTCATCCGCATGCTCACTTTCACCAACATCAACCAAATCAAAGCTGATTTCCGCTGCCTCTTGGCCTGCACCGGTACCGCCCATGCCTTTAATGACAGTCCCATCCCCGTTATCATAAGAATACTGATGAATAGGGCCATCAAAAAGGGTCGTAAATAATGCGATTCAAACATAGAATCACTTCCGATCCGTTGCAACACTAATGTACTTAGCGCCGTTTACTTTCAGCATGTCCAACAAGGCGATAACCTCGTTATAATACACGTCCTTCGCAGCACGAATGACAAAAGCCTGACGTGTCGTTGTCTGCACAATGGCTTGCACCTCTTGAGATAGGCGATCTGGAGAGATTTCTCGATTATCAATGTAGAGTTTATGCGATGTTGTAAGAGTAATGGTAATTGGTTCGATCGATTTCGCAGTCGATGTGGATGCGGACGGCAAGTTTAAGGGAATTTGTTGTTCCGTATTCATGTACAAGGTGCCAACCATGAAAAATACCAATAAGAAAAATACGATATCAATCATGGGGATAATCATTATGGTAGGCTCTTTTTTTACCCCTAATGTGCGCCGTCTCATAGGTCGTGTTCCTCATTGTACGCATCGAGGATAGTGCCACATTCATGCTCTAATGCCACGATGAAATCGTTCACCTTAGCCGCACAGTAACTGTGAAAGCCAAGAGCAATGATTGCAACAGTAAGGCCCGTCGCCGTTGCCACCAAGGCTTCAGATACACCGCCAGTAATGATGGTGGGCGCCCCAATATCGCCACCTACAACAGCAAAGGCGCGAATCATACCTAGAACAGTACCGAGCAAGCCAAGCAAAGGTGCCATGGTAACAATCATACTAAGCCACCCAAGGCCTCGTTTCAATCGTTCATCGGTATAGCCTACCAAGTCCTGCAAGCGGTTTTCCAATCCATTGTAGTTTTTAGCGTTGCGCAAAGCACGAGCAAAAAAAATCCCTAATTCCTTTGTATCCCGTTCTAGCACAGTAGGTAACATAATCCAGCCCGGATGATTGCCCAAAACAGCTATAAATTGGCGCATATCTTTATGAAAGCGACGATATAATAAAAATCGTTCAATACCAATCATCAAAGTAACGATTAAGAACATAACCAGTGGATACATAACAAAACCACCAGCTAGAAATAAATGTGTAATACTACTACTCATACTAACCTCCAAAAGCCACATCTATACAGGCTCTATCTAATAATTATACCACGTTTCAAAGACATCAAAACATATGCGACTCTCCATAGATGGGTAAAAATATACTAGACGCTGTATATGAGAACACAAAACAGATCTAGTATGGGTAAAGACACAAAAAGGGCTACCTCAAATAATATTGCTATTTAAGGTAGCCCTTGAGGGTACATCCGTTATGTACCTTTGTATGAAATTTTTATATCTACAGTTTAGTACTTCCTATGAGGCATGGACTTTCACAAGTAATGCACACAATGTTCGTACATAGTTAGATATTATTTATCAAGTTTATTAATATCCAAACGATTCATGCTGCCAATGAAGCTATTGTAGGATTCAATCATATCATTGTAATGATCATTTGTTTGATCACCTATGAATGTACGAATTCTACCAATAGCTGTATTTAATGAATTCTTAGCACTGTTATATTCCGGACTAGTAATACTATTAGATACGTCCATGATGCCTTGTAACTCTTGGTTAACTGCATTTACATCGATTTGCTTACCGTCTTCAAAGCCATCCAATAAAGCAGTTAAACGTAAATGAACTTCTTGAGCTGCCGCTGCATTTTTCTTACCAGACTCTTTAAGTTCTTTTAAGTGCGCTTGTTGGTTTTCCGTATTATGTTTATGGATTACTGCATCTAATTGGTTATACGCTGCATAGAACTGATCATATAATTGAACGTATTTAGGTCCTAATTGTTGTTCTTTAGCATAATTATCTGCTTTATATGTATTAGTTTGGTAGTACGTATCCAATTCACTGGCTACTGGTACAATATCCTTTAATACAGCCAATACCTTATCAAGAGGTTCCTTTCATATCATCATATGGCACGCCAGCATCTTTAGCGGCTTGTAATTTCTCTTGTAAAGAATCAAAATGTGGTGCCATAAAGCTTGTTAAATGTTGCCCTTCTCTTAGTTTTTGAATGTCTGGGCCGATAGCATAGCCAAAGCGCACTGTATGACTGTTAAAATCACCAACGGCTTTAATGTAGTTGTTAAACACTTTAACGTCTTCTTGTGATCCCTTTTGAACACCTTGTTGTACGCTATTGGCAACCTTAGAGAAGCTGCAGCCAGTCAAAAACAATGGAGATGTGAGTGCGGTCACACACAATACTGCTGTTGTAATTTTCTTTACTACTGGATTCAAAATAAATCTCTCCTTTATTAAACTCCATAAAATACATCTATAATTAAATTATATCCTATGTATAACTTTTACGAAAGTAATACTTATGCATTTGATGAAAAAAATAAAAAAGCATAGTATCTATAATGGTCTATCGATTAAGTGACCGATTTCAAAATAGATGCTATGCCTTTATATAAAGTTATGTATTGGTTTGATTGTTTAATCAAAGAGGTATCGTATTATAATCATTTATTTCAATGATCTATCAAATACGCCTATCAGTTCTTCAACGGCTTGAGATTCACTCATTTCGCCATCTAAAACTGCAGCTTCTACCTCGCCCATACGACCTTGAATGACTACATTGTTAAAGAATAGGTTGTGCAAGTGTTCGTCAATCATATCACGTACCCAACGAAGGGATTGTTCTTGACGGCGTTTTAAGAATACGCCATTTTCTTTGCCTTGTTCAGCAAATTCTTGGATAACATCCCACAATTCATCGAGACCATCCTTTGTAACGGCTGAACATGTATAGGCTTGGGTTTTCCATTTTTCCGTAGCCGGACGAATATAATGTAACATCCGATCATAATCGCTACGAGCGATAAGAGCTCGCTTGAGATTATCCCCATCAGCCTTGTTGACCACAATAGCATCAGCCAATTCCATAACGCCTTTTTTGATGCCTTGCAATTCATCGCCTGCACCAGTTAAGACGATGAGCATAAAGAAGTCTACCATGGAGCGCACAGTAACTTCGCTTTGCCCAACACCAACGGTTTCAACGAGGATAATATCATATCCAGCAGCTTCGCAAAGTAGCATAGTCTCTCTACTTTTACGAGCTACACCGCCTAGTGTACCACCAGCTGGCGATGGACGGATATACGCTTCTGGATGTTTCGTCAACGTTTCCATCCGCGTTTTATCGCCCAAGATACTGCCTTTTGTAACTTGACTTGTAGGGTCTACAGCGAGTACAGCAACCTTGTAACCGGCTTCAATGAGCATATTACCAAAGGCTTCAATAAATGTACTTTTACCAGCCCCAGGCACACCAGTAATACCGATGCGCAACGCCTTGCCCGTACGAGGCAATACGGCTTGCAATACTTGTTGAGCTAGTTTGAAATGGTCCTTATTATTACTTTCTACTAATGTGATGGCCCGTGAAAGTATAACGCGGTCCCCCTGCTCGATACCGCGTACATAATCAGCGACAGTTAACTTCTTTCGCCGCTGTACGGGACATACCGCTGGAGCCAGATGAGCTGAACTAGATAAGAGGCCGTCGTGCATTTCCTTGACGCCTTTCATCACATGACACGCAAAGGTGTCATCCTTCTTTGCATCTTCTGGCACCCAGTCGGGACGATACGTACTACCCTCAGTGCTTGCGTTTTTTACACCTAATTCAGGGGCCTTACCTTCACCAGTGGTGAAAGTTGCGTCCTGTGTATTGCGCAATTCATCCGGAGTAGGCCGTTTATTATCAGTCATGAGACTCGTCTTGAACGTGACTAGTCAATGTTTCTAGTAATTTTTCGCCGCTACTGGCAAAACTGTACCAGGGCCAAAGATAGCCACTGCGCCATGTTCGCGTAGGAATTCATAGTCCTGAGCAGGGATTACGCCGCCGATGGCAACTAAAATATCTCCACGACCTCGCTTGTTGAGTTCTTCTACAAGTTGAGGTAACAATGTTTTGTGACCTGCTGCAAGAGAACTGAAGCCGACGATGTGAACGTCATTATCCACCGCATCTTGTGCTGTTTCTTCTGGAGTTTGGAACAAAGGTCCGATATCCACGTCAAAGCCCATATCCGCGAAGGATGTAGCGATAACTTTGGCACCACGGTCATGACCGTCTTGGCCCATCTTAGCAATCATGATACGAGGGCGACGACCTTCGAGTTCTTCAAAGTCATCTGCCATTTGACGTACTTCTTTGATAACATCGTCATCTTCATATTCACTGGAGTATACACCGGAAATAGAGCGGATAACCGCTTTATGACGGCCACATACTTTTTCAACAGCAAAGGAAATTTCACCCAAGGATGCACGAGCACGAGCTGCTTCAAGTGCAAGGGCAAGCAAGTTTCCTTCCCCGGATTCTGTAGCATTGGTAATCGCTTCGAGACAGGATTGAACCTTATCTTCGTCACGGTTAGCACGCAATTGTTCGAGACGACGAATTTGCGCTTCCCGTACAGCCGTATTATCTACGTCGAGGATATCCAATGGATCTTCTTTATCTAGACGGTATTTGTTGATACCAACAATGGCTTCACGACCAGAGTCGATACGAGCTTGGCGACGAGCCGCCGCTTCTTCAATACGCATCTTAGGAAGACCTGTGTCAATCGCTTTCGCCATACCGCCAAGGGATTCGATTTCTTGAATATGGCCCCAAGCACGACGAATCAATTCATCAGTCAAGGCTTCTACATAGTAGGAACCGCCCCATGGGTCGATAACCTTACATACCTTAGTTTCGTCTTGGATGTAAAGTTGTGTATTACGCGCAATACGTGCAGAGAAGTCTGTAGGTAACGCGATGGCTTCGTCAAGCGCATTTGTATGTAGGGATTGCGTATGGCCCAATGCGGCGCCCATCGCTTCCATACATGTACGAGCTACGTTGTTGAATGGATCTGTTCTGTTAAGGACCAACCAGATGTTTGGCTATGTGTACGAAGTGCCATGGATTTAGGATTTTCAGAGCCGAAGCTATTAATAATCTTAGCCCACAACATACGAGCCGCACGCATTTTTGCCACTTCCATGAAGTAGTTTTTACCGATTGCCCAGAAGAAGGACAAGCGTGGTGCGAATTTATCTACGTGAAGGCCTGCATTTACACCTGTGCGGATGTATTCAAGGCCATCGGCCAATGTGTAACCTAATTCGATATCCGCAGTAGCACCCGCTTCTTGCATATGGTAGCCAGAAATGGAGATACTGTTGAACTTAGGCATATATTGGGATGTGTACGCAAAGATATCACCGATGATACGCATGGACGTAGCTGGTGGATAAATGTAAGTATTACGTACCATGAATTCTTTCAAGATATCGTTTTGAATTGTACCGGCCATAACCTTTTTATCAACGCCTTGTTCTTCACCTGCTAGGATGTAGAACGCCATTACTGGCAATACAGCGCCGTTCATAGTCATGGATACGGACATTTGGTCAAGAGGGATACCGGAGAATAGAATTTCCATATCGAGGATAGAGTCTACCGCAACGCCCGCTTTACCAACGTCGCCCACTACGCGAGGATGGTCGGAGTCATAACCACGGTGTGTGGCAAGGTCAAAGGCAATAGACAAACCTTTTTGGCCCGCTGCCAAGTTACGACGATAGAACGCATTGGATTCTTCTGCTGTGGAGAAACCAGCGTACTGACGAACTGTCCAAGGACGAGTAACGTACATTGTAGGATAAGGTCCACGCAAGAATGGAGGTACACCAGCCATATAGTCAAGGTGTGTCATTCCTTCATAATCCATCTCTGTATAGAGAGGTTTTAATTGGATTTGCTCCATTGTCGTGTTATATAAGTCTTCAAAGCTTTTTCCTGTTTCTTTTTGAAGTTCAGCAAGCCATGCATCGCGCGATGTGGCAGACTGAGATCCCAAGCCAAGAGAGGAGAAGTCTGGATTTTTAAACATGAGCTCACATCCCTTTCTTATCTTGTAACGTATTTAAAATAGCGTAGCAGTTTGCACGAACAGAGATGAAATCATCTACACCTGCTTCACGATATACAGGCTCTAGGTCCTTAGAAGGTGCCCCTGCCAAAATAACCGTTACATTCGGCATAGTTTCTTTCAATTCTTTCGCAAGTGGTGGAACCAATTCAGGATACGTATCATCTGTAGAACAGATAACTACCACATCGGCGCCACTTTCACGAGCCGCTTTTGCCGCATCAGCCGTTGTTTCATGACCATCATTTTTAATTACTTCGAATGCCGCTACTTCAAAGAAGCCTGTAGGAGAAGTCCGCACGAGGTTTATGTTGAGGAATAGGGCCCATATTAGCCAAGAATACCTTCACATTGTCTTTCGTACGTTGTTTATACGCTTCAGTACGCATACGAAGTGCTTCAAATTGTTCAGTCCAGCGATGTGCAGTAATTGGTTCGATAGTTTCAGAGGAAATATCGCCCGCCTCTAAAGCACTGCGAATTTGGCGAATTGTCATTTTGTGTAATGCACCCAATTCGATAAGGCCAATCAACGCACCTGGTTCTGTTGTGCTTGCTTCTAACGTAGCTTGTGCTTTTACAAGAGCATCTTGATCTGCACCAGCCAAGTATTCTTCAAGATGAGCTACACGTTTTTGACGTAATGTTTCTTGATTTTCAGGTTTTGGATCCAACAATTCTTCCGTCATGTTAGCGTACATGTTGTTACCAACTGCCACATCTTTACGGAACGCAAGATTTTTAAATCGTTCGTTAAGAATCGACTTAACTTGCGCTTGTGGATAGCCTTCTTTCAATGCAGCAATGATGCCACCTTTGGATTCGATAGTTTGGAATTCAGCCCAAATTTTTTCGCATAATTCGGCTGCCAATGTTTCTACGTACCAAGAACCACCTACAGGGTCAACTGGTTGACGCAATTCGAATTCAGTTTGCAACATAACTTGAATGTTACGGGCAATACGACGAGAGAATTCATCGGATTTGCGAATTGGTTGATCAAATGGAGAAACTTCAAGGCTATTGAGACCACCTACAACACCAGAGAATGCTTGTGTTGTGTTACGCAACAAGTTTACATATGGGTCGTATACGGTTTTTGTGAAAGCAGATGTTCTGCCGTGTACATGAACTGCACGATCTTGTTCTTCCGCACCAAATTCTTCCATGATGCGAGCCCAAAGTACGCGCAACGCACGTAATTTAGCGATTTCCATGAAGAAGTTAGCACCCATGGAGAATGTGAACATCATGCTCTTAGCAATGGTTTTCATATCGATGTTGCGTTGTGCCAATTGACGTACATAACAAACGGCTGTTGCCAATGTATAAGCAACCTCTTGTACATCGTTAGCGCCGCCGTTAGCGTACACATCGCCAGATACGAGTACTGTTCTAAGTTCTGGAGCTTGTTCTTTAGCCCACACAACAGTATGCGCCATTTCATCAAAAGCTGTGTCCAAAGACATATGCAATGCACCGTCTTTTGCCCACACGCCGATAGGATCTGCACCAACGAGACCTTTCAAATCGGATGTTTGCTTTTTAGAAGCTTTTACAGTTGCTGACAACATACCGAGCAAAATGGCTGCAGATGCACCAGTTTCAATATATAAAGGATTTTCCTTAAAATTGAATCGTTCAATTAATTGACTGCAATCATCCATTGTGGACAAGGAAGTACCGCCCACACCAACGGATGCGCCTACTTGTACGTCTTGGTCATGACGTGTAGCCTCATCAAGACGAATATTGTGGATGGTGCCACCTTTTACAATTTCGTATAAACTTGCATGGTTAGCATCCTTAGGCAAGGAATCATCAACATATTGGGATACGCCCCAAGATTCTTTGATATAGCCACTGGCTATTGTGCCACGTAGGAACTGTCCAGCTCCAGGGTAAACACCTTTTGGAATATTCTCCGCATGCAATGCAGGTGTATAAATTGGTTGTAGCGTAATACCTTCATAAGTTGGAGTGAACATCTTTTTATGGAAGTCGCCACCTTTTAACGCCTTTTCAACTTCAGCCTGCCATCGTTCATACGTAGGTTTCTCAAATTCATCAAAGGATACAGGCGCCAGTAAATCGCGTTCAGCGTCCTTTGAAGTCTTTTTGTCAGACATATATGTGCCTCCTTTTCAACTTGAAACCATACAGGGGAACAGCGCACCGTACCAGTGAGTTGCTTCGTATATGAGTTCCATAGGTGCCAAATATATGTCCATCATGATGATGAATCTCCAGTCAAACTATTAAGCCTATGCCATATATGAACGACCCTCTAGCGTGGCAATAAAAAAAACGTGCCACCCGAGAGTGACACGTTAGGTTACATATTGAATGGTACACTAAAACTATTGTAAAAAGCATACCTCAATCCCCTTCCTATCGCTCGTAGGTACATAACGGTGATTATCAAATAGGCAGTTCTCCTGGCTCGGGGTCATCACCTCGCTTTCGCCTTCCCAGATTTCTCCAGTGACATGTATGAAAGCAGGCTCGTCCTTACAGTGGCGGGACCGCATCGGCTTGTACCGATTTCTCTATTAAGTCTTGCGACACCTATTCTCTGTATTCGTTGTTCTAAGTCCAATATAGTGTAAAAATATGCACAAAGTCAATAAATATAACAGTAAATCATATGTACCAAAATTTTAAGTTATAACTCAAAGTCATATATAATAACCAAAACGCATGCATCATTAAAAACCAAAAAAGTCAAGTAACTAATAGGAACCTAGGTGAGCAATGGTCACCACTATACAGCTAAAAACGGTGCTAGACTACAGATGAGATAAGTAATACTCCTGTCAATTGTTTTATACGTATATACGTGTTACTATAAAAGGAGAGCCTATGAAGGACAAAGATTTACTGAAATTACTGTTAAAAAATGGTTGGAAGGATGTACGCCAACGAGGAAGTCATCATCGTTTAAAAAAAGATGACCAAGTCGAAGTGATTGCCGTACATGGCAAAGATGTACCTATAGGTTTATTAAATGCCATTTTGAAGAGAACAGGACTAAAATAAGGAGGAACTATGAAATTTATATACCCTGCCATAATCCATGACGACGCTGATGGTTTCTGGACTGAATTTCCAGACTTAGAATATACAAGTAGTACGGGCTCAACACTAACAGAATTAGTAACCAATGCACAAGAAGCGATGGAGCTATATATTTTAGGCGCGCTAGAGGATGGACAAAGCTTACCTACTCCAACCTCTATTCGCGACTTACCATGCACAGATACCACATACCCTACATTAGTTCAAACAGATATAGATTTAGCTAAAAACAGTAAATCCGTAAAGAAAACCTTAACCATTCCTGCATGGCTTAACGATAGAGCGCTAGCGAAAGGTATCAATTTCTCGCAAATTCTACAAGAAGCATTAGTAGAGAAAACAATGTAAATTCATATCATTAATTGCTCAGCAAAATTAGGACTACATTTGTTTACTATCCATTATGACAATCCCATTACTATCAATAATCTAGTCTTTTCGAGTTTTATAAGGCTATAATCCAACTAATGTTTTAAATCGCGTATTATTATGAAAGCGCTCGAAATGGTCTTGTTCTGCTGCCACAGCTTTTACAGATGGATCAATTTTAATCGCCTTTTCAAGCCAATCAAGGGCCTTAGTATCATCCCCTTGGTCTGCATAAATGGTAGCAATACCATATACAGACCAAGTATTACTAGGGTCCTTTTCTAATACCTTTTCAAACCACTGTTTAGAATCGTTTAATTGGCCTTGTAACTTATACACCATAGCCATGTTATAGTAATTAGCCACATTATTAGGATCTAAATCATAAGCTTTTTTAGTATCTATTAAACCTTTAGCTGTATCGCCATGTAAAGCCGTTGCGAAACCTCGCACAGAATAAGCTTCGGAACTATTAGGGTTATCTTTAATAGAGGCTGTGGCCTCCTCGATGGTTTTAGTGTAATCCCCAGCAGATAAAGCCTGTTTAGCGGTAACTAAATGATTATCTAGATTAGTCACTTTACTACTGTCTTTAGAGGGTGTACTAGAACTCGTAGTATTGCTTTCTATATTACTATTATTTGTATTCTGATTTAATCCACAACCACTAATAACTATAAGTAGTACAAATATAGATAAAATTTCTTTCTCATATCATATATTCCATTCTTTAAATAATCTCCAAGATGCATAGCATAATAATATAAGAAAAAGGACGAGCTGCCACTCGTCCTTTTTTTGTTATCTTGTAGGTAATCTTATACACTCTACTACCTACGTATAGTATATCATACTTAATAGAAAAACAAACCCCTAATAGATAATACTAGAATCTTATTCAAGTATTATTTCTTAGCCTTAGAGCAACGGTCCAATAAGAATGCAACGCCTACGAATGGGATGCCACCGCTTTCACCAAGACCAATTTCACATGTGGAACTAGAGCTTACGCCTAGTGTAGCACCGTATTCAGCAATTTCACCAGCAAGGTCTTTTGTAGCAGATTTGTTAAGTTCTGGTGTAAAGAAGCCTTTTTGACCAGCGAAACCATCGCATGCGAAGGATTTGATGTTGAATACATGGTCTGTGCATAGACGAGCCAAGTCTTCAATGTATTGAGATTTGCCTAAAGATTTAATCTTACATTGTTTATGTACGATTACGCGTTCATCGCATTTTTCAATATCGAGATGAGGTACAACATATTTGCACAAGAATTCAGAAATATCGTTGATTTCTAAGTCTGGCATATGTTTGAAAGCGTGATTGAAGCATGCACTATGGTCGATTACGATTGGGTATTTACCATTTTGAGATGCTTTCATCAATGCATCATGCAAGTCTTTGACAGCCCGTTCATGAACGTCGTCATAGTTTTCAAAGCTCAAGCCACAGCAAAGATTTTCAATATGTTGAGGGTAAATAATATCGATATGAGCCTTGTTGCAGAGACTTTCTACAACTTGTTGCAAGCTACGGTCATCGTCATAACCTTGGTTAGGCTTGAATGCGCGGTTCGCACAAGTACTGAAATATACAACCTTTTCAAAGTTAGTAGGTTTGATGCGGTTTCTCAATTTATAACGATTAGCTTTAGGTGTTGTTTTAGGAACATATGGTGTAATACCCGTTACGCCATGCAAGCCTTCTGTAATTTTAGAGATTGCTTTTTGCGTAATGATAGAACCTGCAATGCCTTCGAGGCTCACACCGGCACGACACATTTCAATAGTTGTAGAGAAATTGTTGTAGATTTTTTTAGCCAATTCTGGTGCAGGAGGATCGATGCGACGCATGGACAATGCGATTTGTGCAGTATCAATGCTAAGAGGGCAAAGGCCTTTACACATGGAGCATGCTGCACAAGTTTCAATACCATAGTATTCATAGCCTTTTCTAAGCTCAGCGGCAAGCGCATAATTACCTTCATCTTCAAGGCGTTTTGTTTCGCGTAACAACGCAATGCGTTGACGTGGAGTCAATGTTAAATTACGGCTTGGGACAATGTTTTTCACAGAAACCACATTCCATACAGATTGTGAAAGCATCGTCGATAGCGCATTGTGCTTTAAGATTTTTCTTGTACACATCTGGATCATCAGTGATGATAACATCAGGGTTTAAGATGCGTTCAGGGTCAAAGATAGCTTTGATGCGACGGTTAATTTCATACGCTTTTTTACCCCATTCCATTTCGATAAAAGGTGCTACCATGCGACCTGTACCATGTTCAGCTTTCAAAGAACCGCCGAAAACCAGATACACGTTCGGACATTTCTTTTACTAAATCGCCGAAGTTCTTAGTATCTTTAGGATCGCTGAAGTCAGGAGTGATGTTAAAGTGAACGTTACCGGACAAGGCATGACCGAAGATTACGCCACCGTCTACGAAATCGTATTTGTAGAATAATTCAGTAAGCATTTCGATGCCTTTAGTGAAGTCTTCGATTTGGAAGCAAACATCCTCTGTAATAACAGTAGTGCCTTTTCTACGTTGACCACCAACAATTGGCAAGATACCTTTACGAATAGCCCACCAGGAATCGTATTCTTTAGGATCTTGAGAATAAAGACTTGGAATAGCTGTTGGAATGTCTTTCAATTGTTCTTTAATGAAAGCTAAGTTTTCATCTACTGTTTCTTTGGAATAGCTTTCAGTTTGGAACAAGATAGCACTCGTACCTTCAGGCACTTCACGAACAAAGTCAGGTACATTTTCAAGGCGTTGAACAGCGCGCAAGGATTGATAGTCCATCATTTCCGCAGCCACAACCTTTTCACGGCCCATATTAGCCAATGCTACAACCGCAAGAGATGCATCGTTCAATGTGCTGAAGAACATAAGACCACAACCTTTATGAGGTACGTCTTCAACAGTGTTGTACACGATTTCAGATACGAAGCCCAATGTACCTTCAGAGCCGATGAACAAGTGATTGATGATATCGATAATATCTTCAAAGTCTACAAGGGAGTTTAAACCGTAGCCTGTAGTGTTTTTAATTTTGTATTTGTGATGAATCAAATGAGTCAATTCTTCATCGGCTAAGATTTCTTTGCGCAATTGCAAGATATCTTCTACCATTTGAGGTTTCTCTTTGAGGAAATTGGTCGATGCTCTTTTGATCGGATGTATCAAGAATAGATCCATCTAATAAAACAACGCGAATGGAGCGAATTGTTTTATAAGAGTTTTGCGCCGTACCACAGCACATACCGGATGAGTTATTATTTAAAATACCGCCTACTAATGCTGTTGCAAGCGTTGCAGGATCTGGACCAATTTTACGATTGTACGGTTTCAATAAATCGTTCGCGTCGGAACCAATAACACCGCACTCACATTTTAAGGCTTTGCCATCGTCGATAACTTCCATTTTCTTGAAGCCATCATTACATACGATGAGCACGTCTTCACTGGAGCACTGACCAGACAAAGAAGAACCAGCCGCACGGAATGTAAATGGTGTGCCGCATTGTTGACATAAACGAATAAGGCGTCTTACCTCTTGTTCATCCTCTGCCTTTACAACCACCTTTGGTAAATAACTATAACAGGATGCATCTACACCATATGCATAACGACGTAAATAATCCGTATACACACGATCTTTGCAAATCATTTTTGCCTCTTTAGCAAAGCGTTCGTAATCTCTAATAAGCGTACTCACTTGAATTTCCTCCAATCCTATCTTAAGGGTAAAATCTTGTATATTTAGTATACGCCCTTCTCATTTCAATCGCTACAATTATGCATAAGTTATATATGAAATATAAATTCTATAGTTTCATCATATAAATCTATATCTAGTTGAAATCCACTTTCAGTTTCTTGGTTCTTCATTTGTACTTTAACTAAAAAGTATCAATAAAAAAATATCTATATCATTCTTTTTCAGCTACATATACCTCTCTCAAAAATCTAGAGATTCCTAAGAGAATACGCCTATTTTTATAAGATTGTAACAAGGAAGCGCGTTTTTATATTTATACATTTTTAAATAGTATTCTGCATAAATTATATTAAAAATTATCAATATAATTTATATATGCATTTTAGTTATAGCAAAATAATTCCAGAAACAATAATGAGCCGCACAGCCAAGCCAAAGACACCGATACTCATAAGAGCCAAGATGGCCTTTTGCCTTGAGGCGTTTTGAAATTTGAGCGCCTGCTTGAGCACCAAACACGGCACCAATACTAGCAGGAATGGCGATGCTAAACACAATATGGTTCTCTAAGAGATGGGTAATAACGCCTACTGCGGTGGATACCGCCAAGATGGCATGGCTCGTAGCCGTCGCCAAGTGAGTAGGAAATCCCATGATGTAGATGAGGGCCGGCACATGGATTAAACCACCACCAATACCTAAGATACTGGAAATGAACCCAACGATGATACTAATGCCGATACCTACAGGCTTATTATAGCTTACTTGGTCCATTGAAAGGGGATTCTTCCTTGCGTTCCCCCTTCTTACCAAAGTTCTTAAAGCCAATCAAGAAGGATGCGAACAATAGGAAACAGCCAAAGGCAAATTTGAATCCCGGTCCAGAAAACCCATCGGACATTTGAGCCCCTAAGATGGCCCCCGGAAAGGTTGCCACACTAAAAATGAGGGCCGCACTAATGTATACCTTTTTCTGTCTAAGATAGGCAATCGATCCCGAAATGGCATTACACATAACAGAAAATAGAGAGGTACCTACAATCATAGATGGGCTCCACTCAGGGAACCAGTACATGAATAGCGGCACAAATATAATGCCACCGCCGGCACCAATAATAGTGCCAAGCATAGCCGTAAAAAATCCAACTACGATAAAAAATAGATAGAATAAAACTATATTATCAATCATAAGAATACTCCTACTCAACAATCACTGTAGACCCATTAGGAATGATGGTAATCGATGCATCTTCTCCCATAATACCTCGTGCAATGCCCAATGCTTCCTCTAATGTGGATGCAGGAGTCATATGCATATCGCGGATGACTTGATGGTCACAATCTTCGGTAACAACGATAACCTTAAAATGATTCAAGATACGAGCTAAGATTTGAATTTTCCATTGGTATGGCTTAGTTTCATTACGCGGTACACCGTGGATATCGTTCAAAATTTGTTGAGGGCTTTCCATGTTTTTAATAGCTTCATACAAAGCCTCACCACCATGGCCTTCCTTGCAGGATGCAGCAATAATAATCACACCACCATCTTTACAAGATGCTTCGCCAGCAGTCATACCCTTTACAGATTGATATAGAGTTTTGGTCAGATGGGATATCCACCATTACTTGTGATAACGATATCTGCAGGCATAGCTTTCACAGAGGACAAAGAGCGAATAAATTCATAGCCTGCCTTATGCGCATCTACACAATCGCCTGCTACAGCCTTGATGATTTCCTTTTTGCTATCGATGATAACATTTCAAAGGATGAACTGTAAATTCGCTGTTTCGTGCGGCGTACAACATATCCTTATGAATTGGATTTTCGTCGATTTTACCGGTCCGAGAATGCTCGCTTTCAATAAACTCAGCACAATGATTTAGCAAGCACTGTAACCTTGGATGCAACGCCAGGCAACACGGATTTACGACCGCCAGAGAATCCTGCGAAGAAATGAGGGTTAATTAGACCTTCTGCGATGAGTAGTTCTGTTTCCACTGCTAAACGATTGATGACGCACTTGCCGCCAGATGGCAAGGTACCAATTTCCACCATATTCGCTGCATCTTCAGAATCATGGTTAATGATGTTTTCAGTCTTAACGAGATCTTCGCCAAAACGATTTACCATCTCTTCGTGAGACATCGGTCTGTGAAAGCCTGTGGCAATTAAAATCGTAATATCAATCGTTGGGTTTACTGCACGAATGCGACGAAGCAAAATCGGCAACGTCACCTTACTAGGCATAGGACGCGTATGGTCACTCGTAATGATAACCATATTGCGTTTTCCCTGCTAACCAACTCTTCTAAAGAGACGGACTGTTAATCGGATGATCAAGCGCATCCTCAACAAGCTCAGCGGGACTCTTCTCTGCCTTATACGCCGCCGCATTAGACACAAGAACCCCCTGCACAAAACCGCTCATCAATAGCCACATCTAACGATCTATAATCATAAGGAAAAGAATACATCTTCATATCGACACCTCCTGTTGTATATATAGTAAGTATACCAAAAAAACTCAGAAACAGCTAAATCGTATTCCCAATCTATGTTAGATTTAAGACGAAAACGCGAGGTCCCTCTGAAGAAATCGACTTTGGCCCTGCGAAGGCCGCAGGCCGAAGTCAGACCCGGCCGGTGGAGACTTTTCCTTAGTAGGACCTCACGTCCCAAACGGATTTAAAAGCTAATTAGATTGGAAATACGATTTTGCTGCTTTTAAACGTCCTCGTTCACAAGAGACTTGTAGTTCATCTCCCGATTCTAGTTTCACATCGCCAAGAGGCACGATGTATGTACCATTCCGACGAATGCTAACGATGAGTGTTCCATCAGGCAAATTAAGGTCTTGTAATGGTGTATTAATATAAGAGGCCACCACAGGAACCTTAGTTTGGAAGAAGGTTTGCACATTTTCTAAGTTGCTTTGACCGCTCATAGCTTGTAATAAGGAATCATAAATAGGTGGTTCTTTCAGCATTTCTGCTACCAAGTACGCCACGATAGTAACGATACCAATAGCATAGATATTGGAAAAGCTATCCGTCATTTCAAGAACGAGTAAAATCGCCAAAATTGGGGTACGCATAGCAGCCGCTAGCATGCCACCCATGGCACAAAGAACAAATTGAGGTACAAAATCTGGAGCTATTAATCCCATGGATGAAAGCAGGCTTTCACAAAAAGCACCGGCTGATGCACCGATAACAAGCATCGGTAGAAAGATGCCGCCCTGTGCGCCGCTGCCATAACAAAAGGTAGTGAGCAAGATTTTTGCCCAGCACAATGCCACCGAGAAGCAATACACCATGAGATTGAAAGGCTAGCTGCCCTACTAGATCATTGCCACCGCCCAATAAAAGCTGGGAATCAAAGCCGATAACGGCCACAGTCACAAAAAGTAATCACAAGTTTTTAAGAAACGAGAGCATTTCATCCACTCGAAGAAACGCTTAAAGGCAAATATCATGCGGCAAAACAATACACCGCAGAGCCCCATTAAAAATACCTACACCGAGCAGAACCGGAAAATAATCAAGCGGCATCCCTGAAGTTACGGAAAATCCGAGGGCCGGCGTAAGGCCAAAGATAGTTACCGTAATGTAGTTCGATATGAGCGTAGCCACAAAGGTAGGAATGACGAGGTATGGATAAAAACTCTTATGCACCTCTTCAAAGACGAACATGGCGCCGGATACAGGTGCGCTAAAGGCAGCGGTCAGACCAGCTCCAGCTCCAGCGGAGGTAAGAATCCGCTGTTCACGCAATCCAGAGTTCATCCAATAGGACACGATTTTACCAGCAGAGCCCCCTATTTGTACGGCTGGCCCTTCACGCCCCACAGAAAATCCTGCAAAGCCTGTCAATACGCCACCTATCATCTTTGAAATAAGCGTGCGATATGGCTTCATGTCAAATAAACCCAACATTTCCCCTTCAATTTGAGGAATACCTGAACCCCCAGATAATGGTGCCCACGTCAACAATCGATCGATAATAAAAGCAAACACTACCATGGCAATGAGCCAGGCTATGGCCCATTCGATAGAAATATCGCCCATCAAATGCCACCTAACATGCTCGGACTCGAGAATTAAGTACCGATAAGCAGCTCCGAAAAAGCCTGCAATAATACCTACTAATGCCCCTTTGACGATGAGTTCAGATAGCAAAATACGATTCATCGACATATCTGCCAAGGTAGAGCTGTGTTTATTTAGTTTCCATAATTTCATGCATTCTCCTCCTCGTGAAAAATATATCGAACATCAGTCTAATCTATGTAGGATTCTCTAAATAGACGGCAATAACGATTTCTCTGTCATCCGTTCTAGGCGAATTTTTTCCGCTACATACGTATCAGTATATTTATAACTAGTATACTTGCCGTTTCCTACTTTTTCAAGAATCCCCTTATTGAATAGCTTCATAATCAGCCGATACGCCTGCGGTTTAGAAATACCTAGTGCATTAGCTACGTCCGTACGCGTCACTTGATCAACAGCATTGAGCAATGAATGGAAGGCTTTAATATATGGATTTCCATAAGTCGGCGTAACATCATATACTTGTGAGGTTCCATGTAATCGATATACATAATCAGCAGTATTCAAATAATACAACTGCTTGCCATCCATATCGACCGATTGGATAATATTCATCTTTAATAATTGTTGAACATTCATTTCACAGATAACAGGAGATAACTGACAATCACGGATAATATCGTCCATACTAGATTGTTTGAGTTTACGTATACTATACAAAACCATTAATCCTCTTAAGCTAAGCTCCATGTTGGACTTGACCTGATTTTGTACGATTAGGGTAACAAAATTATCATCTACGGGTGCCTTATCAAAAACAACGCGCACATAAGTACTAGTAGACTCGTCATATCGAGGTACCGGACGCCCTGCAAATAGTGATGGTTCAATAATTTTATCTACACCACGCCCCGTCTTTTCAGCCAATCCGATTCGTTTGAAAGCATCAGCTAATACGGTATTACGACTACGAGGTTCTGCAAACAATACGGAATTGGGTGTAATCCCTTGCATAAAATCGCCAGGACTCGTGATTGATATTTGCTCATCGTTAATGTCAACACGAATGCGCCCCATTTCTGTGTAATCCCTATGCGAATAAGCATTTACTAATGCCTCTCTAAAGGAAATAGGGTCTATATCCATCAATCGAACAGCAACCGGGCCAGGAAATAGTTCCGTCATCATATTGACTAAATCTAACGATTCAATACAGCGCTCAATGGCCTGCAGTGCAGGGATATGCTCTGATACATTCCTAATTAATTTAGTGCCTTTCATCATGGTGAAAGCAGACTCTGCAGTCGGTATTAAATCCCTGATTCGCTCGCCTTTACCTAGTAGTATCAATCCAGCCATTGTTGGGTGAACGGTACTCATCTACGGTTTGTACTAATTGTAAGGCTTGAGCTAATTTTCAAATTATCCAGCTCAAGTAAACGACTGATCTCCTCTATACTTAGAAATCATGGAACGCATTCTTTCAAACTCGAGCAAGGACAAATCATCACATGTCGCATCTAAAATAGGATAGGCGGACACATCTAGACCATAGGCATTTACCATATAACGACGAATATCACGGAGAAACATCGGGTAATTTTCTGGCGTGCCATCCCCTTTTAACCGGCGTTGTAATGCCCGTCCACTCGATGTATAAATCAACTCATAACTCTTTGGAACCGTAATACTAATAATAGGTTTTGTAAAACTGTACATAATATCTGTACTAACAGAAACATTAGGTACCGTACGATTAAAAATCATAGCACTTAAGCCCCGCTGTAGACTGGTGATTTTTATGCACGCCCGTAATCATCCCATCATCTTCTACGCCAATATATAATGTACCGCCCTCCGTATTTGCCAATGCTACAACGGCCTCGACTATTGTTTCTTCTGAAAGTTTCTTAACATCACTTTTAAATTCTGTTCGCAAATCTTCAATCAACCCTATATTTTCTGTATTCATTTGTATGCCCAGTATGCTTCATTTTCACACCTCCTGACCCTCTTTTACTCACAGTATATCCTTTTTAACTATATTATGTAAATATCTTGCTCACGAATTCGTGAGTAAAAAAGAACAGCATCTATATGAGTAATGATTTCACCATATAGATGCTGTATAAGATTGTTATTGATTACACTTAATTAGAATATAGATTCATAAATACCAATAATCTCGTCAACGGTCACATCTCGTGGATTACCTGGCGTACATGCGTCGTTAAAAGCAGATTCAGCGAGGAATGGAATGTCTTCCCGTTTCACGCCTGCTTCGCTGAGGGATTTAGGAATACCTACATCGTCGGCTAATTTTTGAATTACATCGATAGCTGCCTGGCGATAGGTTTCTTGATCCATCGCATCCACATCAGCAACGCCCATAACGCGAGCGATTTCACGATATTTTTCGCCTGTTTCAGGCGCATTGAATTTAAGAACTGCAGTGAGGAGCATTGCACAAGCTTTGCCATGAGGGATGTCATATACAGCACTCAATGGATGTGCCATGGAGTGAACAATACCGAGACCTACGTTAGAGAAGCCCATGCCGGCGATGTATTGGCCAACTGACATGGCTTCACGGCCTGCATAGTCACCTGCTACAGCGCTACGTAAAGAGCGACCGATGATTTCAATAGCTTTCAAATGAAGCATATCAGTGAGTTCCCACGCACCTTTTGTGATATAGCCTTCTACGGCATGCACGAGAGCATCCATACCTGTTGCTGCGCAAAGACCTGTCGGCATAGACGCGGACATATCAGGATCTATGATAGCTACAATTGGAATATCATGAGGATCTACGCAAACGAATTTACGGTTTTTTTCAACGTCTGTAATAACGTAGTTAATAGTAACCTCTGCAGCCGTACCAGATGTAGTTGTTACAGCGATAATTGGCAAGCAAGGGTTCTTAGTAGGCGCTAAACCTTCAAGGCTACGTACATCGGCGAACTCAGGGTTCGTAATAATCGTTGCAATCGCTTTACTTGTATCGATAGGGCTACCGCCACCAACAGCAACGATAACATCAGCACCAGCCGCTTTACATGCATCAACGCCAGCCGTTACATTTTCGATGGTAGGATTTGGTTTAATGCCGTCATAAATAGCATATTCAATACCTGCTTCATCGAGTAAATCCGTAACCTTTGTAGCTACCTTAAACTCAAATAAATCAGGTGTAGATGTAACGAGAGCTTTTTTAAAGTGGCGATTCTTAATTTCGTTCACAATTTCTTGAATCGCACCTTGCCCAAAATAAGACGTACCGTTCAACATAATTCTTCTAACCATATACATCACTCCTAACGCGTACTAACGCAAAAAATATACCGATAGAGAATAACTATACTTATTAATTCTCTATCGGTATCAAAAAATCCTGTATGGAGTTGATACTATATTGTTATGAATACACTATATACTATGGTTTACACTAGTATTTATATACCATGACTCAATTTCATAAGTAATATCCGTTTCACCGATGCATCAAGGCGTTCCTTGGAGATGGTTCCGTCTTTGACGGCTTTCATAAGCCCATTATAAGCGGCCTGCATATGTTCATACTCATGGCACACGAGCAGGATATCACTGCCCGCTTGGATAGATTGCACCGCCATATCACCAAAGGTATAGTGTTTAGCGAGGGCCCCCATGTCCATATCGTCGGTAACAACAACGCCCTTATAACCCATATCCTTACGAAGCCAGTCGGTGATGATTTTCTTAGAGAGACTAGACGGATAATCTGGATCAATTTGCGGATACATCGCATGAGATACCATAATCATATATGTGTTCGGTTTAGATTGCTGAATGAGATCTACGAATACCTTTGTATCCTCAGCGAGCAAGGTATCTTTAGATGCAGGTACAATGCTCGTGTCCGCATGCAAATCCACATCGGTTTTACCAATGCCTGGAAAATGCTTGTACGAATACCATAAACCAGATGCATCGTACGCATCGCCGATAGCATGAGCGAATTGTACAACTCGGTCAGGATCTGTGCTATAGGAGCGACCATAGGTCAATCCCAAGTCCGCATCAGGCGCAAAATTGATGTTAAAACCAAGGTCTTTTAACTCAGTTCCCACTCGATTTTGCCAAATTAGCCGCATCACTGGCAGTACCTTGTCCTAACTCTTCTGCTGGCGGCACCTTTGTCAACTGATCGTCCATGCGCGCCACAGCACCGCCCTCTTGATCGATACCGATAAATAATGGCGTAAGACCAGTATTTTTACTTACCTTATTAATATCGGTGATGAGCGTTTTCACCTGCTCCTTACTTTCCATATTGCGGTCGAACAAAATAATACCGCCCACCCGATATTCGTTGAGCATAAACTTTGCATCATCATTTAATGTCTTTCCATGAATACCAATCATTAACAATTGGCCTACCTTGTCCGCATCGGACATATTCGCCACTAATGTATCTACCTTTTCTTCTGGTGAAAGCTCGCTCTGTGCCACCGATTCATAGGTGACAGCCTCCACCTTGTGAGCAAACGGATTCGGTAAAGCACAGCCTGCCGTCAGCGCTAGTGCACCAACCATAGTCGCTGCTAATATACGTCGTAACATCAGAACCTCCAAAATAACTTAACAAATAAACCTCATATATGTTATACTAAACTATATCGTAAAGTTTCGATGTAATTTAGTGTATAATGACTCACGTAAGTCAAAGAGGAATATATGGAATTTGAAAATAACCAAGTGCCAGAAGCGATTCTGGATAAATTAACAAAGGTGTGTACATGCCGCAGCATTACACGAAAAACGATTAAAGAGGCCATTTTTAATGGTGCTCATACATTTCCTGCTGTAAAAGAAGCCACTAGAGCCGGTACCGGTGCCTGTGGCGGCAAAGGCTGTGGCCCACGCATTGTAAAATTACTAGCAGAACTAAAAGAACAAGGTCGCATTTAGCATATATTTAATTATACCAACGAAAAGGGTCCTTCGGGACCCTTTTTGCTTAAAACACAAAAAAGCTATTAGTTGATCAAATACAATCAACTAATAGCCTTTTTAGTGTAATGGACTATTTTGTTATAGCCCTTTAATAAAAGGGGCTATATTTTAATGGGGTTATAGTTTGTTACCGTCCCAGTTACATATAAACGTTTACCAATACTAGAGCACTAAATTAACGATGCTTTCAAAACCCCCTAAAATAGATTTTTGCAATGGCACGAAAATACGAGTTGCAATAGGGGAATTCAAAATAGCGATTAAAATGAGCAAGGAAACGATACTAAATCGAGCTATATGAACTTGCCATTTTAGGGGCAAAAAGTTCATCAAAATATGACTGCCATCAAGCGGTGGGATGGGCATCATATTAAGGATGGCGAAGTTGATGTTATACACAACGATGAGTAACAATACGAGGTACAGAGACTCATTCTCTAATAAACCCACTACATCTAAGCTTCGCATGATAACATACGCAATAAAGGCCATCAAAATATTAGCCATAGGGCCTGCTATGGACACAATCATGTCATCGGTCCGTGGGTCCTTAAAATTAGTAGGATTTACAATAACTGGTTTTGCCCATCCAAAGCCACCGATAATAAGGGCTAAGGAACCAACTAGATCGAGATGTACAAAAGGATTCATCGTAAGGCGTCCCATCATACGAGGCGTAGGATCACCCAATAAATCTGCTGCCTTTGCATGAGCATATTCATGCCCCGCCGCAGCGATGATTAGCGCCGGAATTGAGGCGATAATCATAATTAAACTTAAACCAGAAAGAATCATAACACTCCTTATAATCTATAATTGCCACTACACATGCAGGATACTCTGCAGTCTAACACTCTATAACGGCATATACCATGTGGCAATTTATTGACTAGCCTCCCATTCTGCAACACCAGCATTAATACAAGTTAATGCATTCAACACGCGTGGATACCCAATATATGGCACGCACTGAGATGCAATGCTAATCAAATATTGCTTGTCATTTCCGACGTTCAAATTACCAATAACATGAACCTTTAGCTGTGCTTCACAGCCACCTTGGGCCATGAGGAAACAGAAGGTAATCATTTCTCGTTGACGCGTAGTCAAGCCTTTACGCGTATAGTAATCGCCAAACATATTAGACAGCCACTTGTTGATGTGGCGCGTTTCTTGTGGGCCTGATTGGTGAAGTCTCGCATGCCTTCGCCCCAGATTTCAACCTGTTTTTCAATGCCCTTCTCAAGGCGTGTCTCACTCGTTACGGTGCTACGATGCGGATTTTGAATATCTTCATCTCGATAGTCAAAAATCTTATTAGTAATCTTAAAGAACGGACGTACGTGACCAATACCAAGATATGGTACCGCTTGGTAGATGAGCTCTACAATTTCATCAGGAATAACTCCAAAGTTCAAGGCAGCGGGCATCATCAACGAGTATTCTTCCGTTGCACCTGCACCGACTAATATAGCTAAAATCGCTAAAAATCGACTGTGTGCCGCTACATTACAACCATCTTCGGTAATAACCTCATGAAAGGCAAAGTTTTCAAATAAATCTTCAAATTCAGGATCTATATATCCTGCGGGGGATGCGATTTCAGGAAACATGCGCTCCATATAGGCTTGCGCAAATTCAGATTTTGCCATCCTTACCTCCTAACACAATACATATAGCTTTCACAGAACGAAAGCACTGTCATACTAATCGCCTCATAAAAACTAATACATGTATATACAATAATGGTGAAAGTCCCCATACGTGAACTTTCACCATTATAAGTATTTAATTATTATGGATGAACATTTACAGTTGCAGGCACTGCATTCATATTAGTGAATTCAAATTCTGTGCCATATACTTCTTTCCAAGCAGCCTTGAACATGTTGAATTCGTTCGTGCCAGGATTGATTTGGTACAATTGACCATCTGGAGCAAAACGATAGACTACATTCAAGCTAGGATGCACGATATATTTGAACAATGTAGCTTCGCCGTATTGGTTGTTGTGCATATTCACCACATTAATACCGAATACATAGTTACGGCTGCCATCGATCAATTTAAATTCAGATGCTTTGTCAAAGAAGTAAGTTTCTGTACCATTAGCACTGTTTGGTACCTCTGGATAATTATCTAAGCCATTCCAGTTAGCAGCGCTAGCTACGGAACCAACTAATAATGTTGCTGCTAGAGCAAATGTTGTAACAAATTTCTTATTCATAATGTTCTCCTCCACCCCTAAAAGGGTAACTCTGGGTTCACTCTCATTGACCCGATAATACAAAAGTTACTTAAATTATACCACATATAAAACATACACAATACTAAACGCAAACATACTAGGTGTTACAATGGCTTTACCTTACTGTGTTATATATTTTTTTATCGTTTAATATCCTCAGGATTAACTACACCATGAGCAGCATCGATAGCATCTAACAATTTGTTAAGTAAAGCTCTCAATTCAGCCGCTTCATGAACAGAGAACACATCTTTAGATTTAGCGACTAATAACTTAGGTACTTCAATTGCTTCTGCACGAATGTTATGACCTTCTTCTGTAAGAATAACCATCACAACGCGTTCATCATTACGACTACGTTTGCGTTTCAAGAACCCTTTCAGTTCCAATTTTTTAAGCAGTGGTGTTAATGTACCAGAATCTAAACGCAATACTTGCCCCAATTCTTTTACGGATAAGTCACCGTATTGCCACAATGCCATCATGACTATGTATTGAGTATATGTTAGATTTCAAAGGTTCCAAATATGGACGATATGCATTTACAATTTCCTTTGCCACCACATACAACGGAAAACCCAATTGATTTTCCAGCATTAAATAATCGTCTTCTGGAACTTCTGAAACTCGTTCATAACCTGCCAATGTACCTATTTTTGCCATTTAATAGCCCTCCATTACACACACTTTGTATTTCTAAATTTAATTGTACACAATTTTTCCAGTAAACGGTCAATACATCTTTGTAAATTCTTCATAGCTATTTTAAAGCATATAAATGCTATATTGCTTAAAAATAACATCTATGCCGTGGGTAAACGTTATGTCTCTTTGATGAAAAAAATATAGAAAAAGAGCCGCAATTAGCGGCCCTTTTCTGTTGATACAACTAGTATGAGATGTAGTTCTATAGAGGATTATCTTTACTTTTGTGACAGCCCTACGATGAACGAGCATGGACCATGTTAAGGCAGTTTGAGATACACTATGCCATTGTACTGGCATGTCACTGGCATGCTCAACACATTGATGTATCGTCTAATGTACGGAAGGATTCTTCCACATCACAAATTTCGTCCGCAATCAGACGCATCCACAGAGAATGCATGATCCAAATTTTATCTACTACTACTGTTTAGTGGTTCACGGTGATTTTCCAGGAACCAGTCTTTTTATTGTGATTCGCGTTGCCATATATGCCTCCAGCAAAAATATATTCTTATAATATATCGTTATTAAATCTAAATCTTATAGTTATCGTAGCTATACACCTATAGGTATATCTCTTACGTATACTATATACCTATATGGGTATATTGGCAAGCACAATTTTACGTTTTTAATCTATATAAGTTACAAAATTGCCTTTGATTTCAAGTTCTCTGCGATTCAATCCATTTGGCAAATCTGGATAGCCAACGGAAAGGCTGGCATATACTTTTTCATCGTCACCCATGCCGAGTTCGCGCAAGCGCGCTACGAGGCGTTCATTATCTTGCAAATGACGCAATTGATTAACCCAGCAACAGCCCAAATCTAGTTCATTACATGCAAGCATCATATTTTGCATAGCACACGCCGTATCAGAGAAATTATTGGCTAATACCGGTTTATGAGCCAATACGACAAGCGCCGGCGCATTGTAATGGAACACAAATTTGCCTTCTTTGGACATTTTAATAATGTTCACCATGTATGGCGGCGTTTGTTCCGTTACTTCCGTCTTACCATACTCTTCTTGGACAAGGGTTACTAGTTCTTTCAACACATCCGGATTGGTAATGACCATAAAATGTGTAGGTTGTAAATTGCCCCCCGTTGGAGCACGACGGCCCGCATCAATAACAGTATCTAGTAATTCCTTTGCCACTGGTTCAGATTTAAATTTGCGCGTACTATGGCGTGTTTTAATGCATTCTAAGGTATTCATGACTCCTCCTTGTGAAAGTATATCCTGCCTCCAGAAATACTGTGTTACCTAATCTGTACAGTATATACCTAGTTCATAATCTACATTTATATTATAAGTCTCATGGTGTAGTAAATCCGTTATCCTTTACAGGAACGTCTATTGCACCTGTATGGTCGCCCAAATTAGCACATCATAAATGAGTGATACAACGACAGCCATCGCTAGTTGTCCCACCGATATAAACAGGTACAAGGTATATAAAAAAGGCCCATAAAGCGCCAATAATTTTCATCCATACCGTACCAAGTTGTTTTCCTTCAATCCAAGCTACGAAAACGATCTAAAGGATTAAACATCCTCATAATCCATTTGGGAACTTCCTTGTGGGGATTACATGCTGGTAGGTATAACAATAAAAGTGGTAATACAACAGCATCAATGGCGAGCAATATGGTCAAGGTCAATGAAAACCAATCCACTTCACCTTCCCAAGTTAATGGATGCGAATAAAAATGAAGGCCCCACAAATAGGCTTTGTATACGATATACGGTTCTAATAGCCATAATAGGGGCTTTGTAATATGCATAATAAACACTCTCTCTAAATTATAAATAGTATATTAATTATAGCATATTTTTTACATTTTATGACAAAAAAGGCTGTAACAGAGTATAGTATTACCACATACTGTTACAGCCTTTTTTGTTGATGAGAAACGATTATAGATTGAGTGCCTCAATCCATTCTTTTTCTTTAAAACCTACTAGAACTTTGTCCTCTAATACCAAAATTGGACGTTTTACGAGCATACCATTAGATGCCAATAAAGCTAATTTTTCCTCTTCACTGAGCCCTGGTAATTTATCCTTTAATTGTTGTTCACGATAAATCAAGCCAGACGTGTTAAAGAAACGCTTTCAAATCCTTTACCAGATTGAGGATACCATGCAGCGATTTCCTCTGCTGTAGGATTTTCAGATTTAATATCACGATCTGTATATTTAATATGATGATCATCTAAAAATTTCTTTGCTTTTTTGCATGTTGTGCACTTTGGATATTCTACAAATAACATGAGAGACTCCTTTATCTACATATAACATTAGGAATCATTATTCATATATATAGTGTAGCAAATATATTGATTAATTTCAATTTATTGTTTTATATATCGTCCGTAGGGATAGCACCTACTTAATTATCGCTTACGATAATCTTCGTCACCTTGCTACCATTATGTTCAAAGAATATACCGCGAATGTTATCGCTATTATATCTAAGATATCCATAGAACCACCGGTTATTAAAGTCGATAAAATCAGGGCGTCCATAGACGTCCATAACCTTTTTCAAGGTGTCGCCAACGGCAATGCCTCGAGCAGTTACAGCATCGCGATTGCTTATGGTTATATACCATACGATAGGTCTGCTATCTTGCATCAAGGAATGTCCGAACTTAATGCCTCCATAGGTAAGCTCATCACGTTTTTCACTAGTCGGCTGACCAAGGCTAGCCTTTACTGCATCAAAAGATGTACCGAGGGACACACCTGCAATTTTCATATCTTCAGCAGGCAAATAGGCGCCCTATGACCTGACCTGGTCTATAATGACGATACTGATCTGCCTTTGGCCAACTTGGTGAAAGTTTAGCATTACTTGTTTCTAAACGATCCATGGCTTTACTAAACCAACTGGCATCAGCAACAGAACTCATATTGCCAGCCAGTAATACAGCAATACCCAAACTAAATACTATAAATTTTGTTCTCATCATTCTCTC
>BNJS01003694.1_pt1 | contig 108855 bp, 183 predicted proteins | sample 8540461 | NCBI WGS metagenome assembly BNJS01 (sample SAMD00202454, study PRJDB9452) | human saliva metagenome | isolation source: human saliva | place: Japan
ATGGAAGTTGCTGCATTGCTCAATTCCCTGTAAGGCCTGGCCCCCAGGACCGGTTCAGATGATACGTGCGACCGGGAGGAACCTGTCCCCGCACCGCCTGATCAGCATGACCGGCGCGGGTAGCCTGCCGCTGAGCCAGGCACCCAGCCAGGTGCCGGACCAGCAGTTCGTAGGGTGACTCACCAGACTGGCGGTGATGACGACCCACGTGAGCAGGAGCTTCACCCAGGACGGCCATCCCATATCGGCCAGCGGGATCTCGAACAGCACCAACAGCGTGTGCAGGTGGATCTAGTACATCCAGCAGGAGGCGTCCGCGAGGTAGCGGATCCAGGTGTGTTCCTGCTCCAGGAACCGCACCGCGGCGCCCAGCAGACCGGAAACCGAGCAGCCAGTTGCCAGGGCGATTTAAGACCATCAGCATTTCCCGCGGCACGCCTCGGAGCCAGCACGACCACCGTCGCGATGAGACCCAGCACGAGCATCGGGAGCCAGTTCCCGGCGATCCGTCGCATGATTCCGGGATGTATGCAGGAACCAGCCGGTCAGAACGCTCCCAGGTAACCGAGCGTCGGCTTTTGCCCGGACGATGGTCGGGGCGATGATCCACCAAGCCGGTTCTCACCCTGGAGCAGCAACGAGCCACGAAGACCAGGCCGGGAGGAGAACACCGGGCTGGTGACAGGACTACCGACCTGGTGAGGCCTGCCCGTGCCCACCCCCAGGAACCGGGAGCAGCGGCTCAAGGAGAAGCACCAGGGTGGCGAGCTCGAACAGCACCAGCAGGAACCACAGCTGCCTGGGGTGAAGACTATCAGAGGTGAGAGGCAATTCGAGGCCATCGAGGTTGCAGGCCTCGACCGAGGCCCCGTACACATGGCTAGGAAACCGAGCGATGACCGTGAACGGCCAGAAGACGACAAAGGGCAGCAGGATCTGCTTCGCACGGTCCCGGAAGTAGCTGCCGACCCGCGCCGCAGAGTGACCATTCGCCCGAAATAACCCGCCAGCAGCATGAACAAAGCCATCCGGAACAGGTGGATCGTGCCGGATACCCATTGGCGACGATGGGTGCTCGAGTCGTTGATCATCCAGACGATGTCGGTGAAGGCAGCAACGAGTGCAGGACCACGCCGAGCAGCAGGGCTCCGGAACGACGGCGTCGAGGCCGTGGAGGCGTTGCGAGGGCATCGCACCAGAGCGGTGCCGAGTTCGCAACATTTTTCGGTGGTCATGGCCGAAGTTACGATTCCAGACTCGCCTCCACCATCGTCCGATCGGTGGATGGCGGTTGCCTCCACCGGACCGGGACAATGGTCCGGTGGAACACTACGAGAACCCGGTCGCGATCCGGCGGTACGCTGGGGGCCCTTCGTGCTGCTCACCGTGTCGGTGATCATCGGCTGGGCCCTGACAGACTGGCTCATCGACCCTGTGGGATGCTCGTTCCTGTGTCTTACTTTCCTGATCCTGCCTGGTCGCGTGTTTGTGGCGTTCTGGCCACCTTCCAGCTGGCTGCGCCTGCTTTCGTGACTGAAACCTGTCGCTCGCCCCAGCAGCCTCCCCTGTTCAACCCATTCATGCATCTACGTGTTCTCGAGCTATCCAGATGTTGAACGCTTGATCACAGGCCTCGGGTGCCCGCCACCATCGCTACAGGGCTGGTAATCGGTCGGACAGGCCGGTGGCATCCCCGGGACCCTCGGCTACCCTTGGCTTTCCCGCCGCTGGCCCTGGTAAACGATAGCTCTCTCCCTTTATGCTGACTTGAGCCGGAACACGAACGTCAGGTGCGGATCCGAGGAGACTGCAGAGCGGCTAGCAGCGTCAATGCGACCAACCTGGCCCGCACGAGGAACTGATGGCGCAGTCTGCCAGATGGGTATCGACCAGGAACGGGCGCGGTTGTCGCGGGAGATCCACGACACCGTCGCGCAGGGACTGATCGCCGTGGATCCGCCAGCTGGAGGCGCTCCTCCTCCTGACGACCTGCCCGGGAAACCCGGCGAGCTGAACACGTGGCGCGGGATTGCTCACGAGGCCCGGCGGGCGTGCAGGCCCTGGCGCCACGCCAGTTGGATGACGATCCTTGTCCGATGCCCCGCACGATCGTCAGGGTTGGGACGGATGAACCGCATCGTCACCGAGCTGGATGGCCGACGACGCCCCGGCCACCTCACCGCACGACGGGGTGCTGGTCCGCGTCACCCAGGAGTCCCACAACATTGCCCGGCACAGTAATGCCAGCTGCGTGGGTGCGCCTCGACGGCACACCGGCCGGACCACGGATCCGCGTCACCGACGACGGTGCCGGTCGACACCCGTCTTCGCAGCCGGCAAGGCTTTCCGATAGTGTGATCGCCTCTACAGAGATCGGTGGCGCAGTCTGAAAGTGAACAGCGCGCCGGGGAAAGGATGCACGGTGACAGCAGAGTGGTTCCCCATGACGCCCGTCTAGTGGTGGTGGACGATCACCAATCGTCAGGGACGGCCTCGCCGGGATCTTCGCCCTGGAGGAAGACATAGATGGTCGACAGGCTGGAGCGGGCCCTGAGGCCCTGGCTGTCGTGGCCGAGCACGATCCCGACTCGTACTGATGGACCTCCGATGCCCGGCGGCGATGGATTCGCAGCCATCAGGCAGCTGGTGGAACGGGGCGGCGTCCCCGTGTTCTCGCACTCACCAATTTACGACACGAACGCGACATCCGTAGGCAATGGCGGCGGGTGCCGACGGATACCTACTGAAGGATCTACCCCGTGACCAGCTCATGGCAGCCGTCCGGGAACTGATGAGTGGTTCCACCAGTCACACGTCACCGTCTCCACGGTTCACAGCTGTCGCTCACCGACCGGGAAACCGAGGTGCTGGCGCTGGTGGTGGACGGCTCAATTCAACCGGGTTGTCGCCAGGAAAACCTGGATCAGTGAGGCCACCGTGAAGACGCACCTGGCCCACATCTACAATTCGCTGGAGGTGTTGACTGGGCGGCTGCGGCACGCGAGGCCTGGGATGGGGCTGGCTTGAGAACCGCCCTCGCCTGTTCAGACGCGTGGCCTGCTCCACGAGTTCGAGGATGTGGACGTAGGGTTTGCCCGTCGCCCCGTTGATACCGATCTCGCACGTGCGGCTGAGCGAGGCGCAGGCGCCGAAGTGGCGGGAGTTGATCTCCGCGGCCTCCTGCCTTGCGGCCGATGCGTTCAGCTCCGCGGGAGCATTCCGTCACCGCGAAGGCGCAGCAACCCCAGTCCAGCGGGATGCAGGGCCTGTAGGCGATGGCCTCCGCCAAACCCTTGAGCGCGTCGTTCAAACCTGGAGGTGGGTGGACGAGCAGGTGGGCAGGGCGATGGAACCCAGGCGACGGGTCACCTTCAGGTGCGGCAGAAGCCATTCGTGGGCGAACTGACCACATCGATGAACTGAACGGCCTTGAACTCCTCGTTGAGGATTTCGACTGCATGACGTGAAACCGGTGCAGCTATTGCATCCACCACGATAACCGCACTGCCGCCAAGACGCCTCGCCCGTTTGAGCTGCTCGATCCCTTGAGGAAGCCCTTCGACTTTCACGGGGTGCCGCAGCACAGGCTTCCGGTGTTCAGCGTGGTCACCGGCACTCCTGCGCGCTCACACAAAGTGGCGAACGCCTTGGGAACGCCGCTGGCAAACATGGTCTGATGCAGGCCGGAAGATAGAAGGCCACCGACCTCCGCGTCCTGGCCTGGGACGTTTGCCCCCTTGGGAAGGTCCTTCGAATACTGGGCATGACGTCAGGCTGGATGACCTTTGCGCGCCACGTTGGTGATACCCGAAGGCCTGGGGCGATGCGTGCGCCGTGGTCATCGCGACGCTTGTGCCTTCGTGAACGGCCCCATGCCCTGGCAGCGGCCCCACACCCATCGAGAACACGGTTGGCCTGCTCGGCGCGCAACCTACGCACCAGATCGCCAGTGTTGATGTGGAGGGGGCAGACCTCCCCACACATACCGTCGACGGCACAGGTCTGGATCGCGTAGTAGTCGTAATCCTTGGCGAGATCCTTCAGGAGCTGCTCAACAGGCTGCGTGGAGGCGGAGTTCCGGCGCAGCGCTACCGGCCGCCGCGGAGTCAGGTAGCCCGCGAGAAAGGTGACAGGTTCACAGAAACCGCACTCCACTGCGCGAAGTTCAATTATCTCAACGCTGGGCACCAGCTTTCTGAGGAAGGTTCTTCAGGTAGCCTTGCGGACTGTCAGTCAGCACCACACCCGGGTTCAGGATTCCCGCTGGATCGAACAGGCGCTTGATCCTCACGCATCACCTGGTGGAGTTCATCCCCGTACTGGCGAGCTACGAACGGGGCCATGATGCGTCCGGTGCCATGCTCGGCCTTGAGGTTCCCACCGCATCCGATCACCAAACTGACCATGTCCTCGGTGAAGCGGATGTAGCGCTCCATACAGCCGGATCCGTGAAATTCTCGTTGAGTATGAAATGACGTTGCTGTCCTGGTATGGCCGAAGATGACAGAGTTGGTACTGGTGCTGCCCCGAACAGCTTGATGAGCTCGCGCAGGTGTCCAGCAGCGTCGGAACGGGTAACGTTCGGAGTAGCAGTCGCACCGGGGGTTACGGTGTCCAGCGACCGTGGTGTAGAGGCCTTGCGGATGTGCCACAGCTGGGCGCGTGGGCCCATGGCTGGTAGCTTGGGTGGGCCGACAATGGCAAAGAGGTCAGCAGGGGCGCCACGGCGTCGATCTTCCCCTCGACCCCTCGGCGGTGGCGTCCGAGTTCCAGAAGCAACGGGCCTGACCGGTCACGTCCAATTCCAGGATTTCGGGGTGGCCTCAGGAAGTGTCTGCGCTAATTTTGAGCGACTGCGCATCCAGCAGTTCGATGGCCGCAAAACCAGCGCGGCCACCTCAGATCAGGCGTAGCCGTAAGCTCCTCGGAGGGTCGAAGACGCCGCTGAGGCCGCATGGGTGCCACCGGAATGGTTCGAAGGTGGCGGAGGCCACGAACCCGCGGGTTCCCTGAGCCAATCATCAGGTGCCTGGCTATTTCCGGGCGGGGGTTTCGAACCAGAAAGGAGTTGATCCCAAATCTATGGTGTTCTTCATCGCGAATTGGCGACGAATAATGTTCACGGAGTCCGGGTTGTCCAGGATCTGCTGACGCAGCCTCACCAGCCCCCGAGGCGAGTTCCAGTAGGTCTGGCCTCGGCGAATTTCGGCGGCGTCCGTCAGCGGTGTTGATCCGGGTTCCGGAGGCCAGACGAACTCCAGTGAGTCCAAGGTCGCATAGGAGTTCTCGGTGGTGCCGCACTGCATACCAGAGTTGTTGGCCACCATGCCGCCGATGGTGCAGGCGATTCGCTTTGCTGGCCGAAGCCGAGTTTGTACCCGTATCGGGCCAGGCGGGCGTTGATAGCACGAATGGTCTCCCCGGGGAGACCTTCACCCAGCGTCCTCGTCAAGGATCTGGATCCTACGGAACTTCGTCGCGAATCGACGAGAATTCCATCGGCGGATTGCCCAGACAGGCTGGAAACCGCCGGCTCGGAAGGTCAGCGGAGAACCCTCACGACGGGCGTGAGCGAACAGGTCCAGGATGTCGTTGACGCCTGAGGCCCTCGATATCTGCATCGAGTGAAGGCGTACGAGAGGCGTCAGCGCTATAAAGGAGACGATTCCATCGCCCTTGAAGAAAGCATCGCTGCCATATAACAGAGACTATTCCCTCAGCCACACCCGAGAGGCAAAATTTAGGTTTTCCTAACCAATCTTTTTCCTGGGTGCGGACAGGAACCACCCAGCCAGCCTGTGTCGGGGGATCTGCACCCTGCCCGGAACAGACTAGCGCAGATGCCCCGGCGTCCATCGGAGTGCCTTCTTTCCACATCATCCGTCGCTTCGCGACGAAGCAAAGGAAACTCGCCATGAAAGTGTCCCCAGCCCCCACCGTGTCGACCAACTCAAACGGCATGTCCAGGAACACGGACCCAAGCGTCCATCAGGTTTGATGGCCACAGACCCATCGACCGAGCGTGACGATGCACAGCGCAAGGCCGTAATTCAATGCACCATGCCCGGCGTAGGGCAAAGGGTCCGGATCGTCCACGAGCCAGCAGATGTCCTCGTCGCTGGCTTTTGACGATTCCACCACCAGCCCCATAGCAGCAATCGCTGCTCAACGCTGGAAATACCCACACGATCAGACAGCACAGTTGGGCGTACGTTGATGTCGTAGCTCAGCGACGCAGGGTGGAGCGCATTAAATTCAGGACGGCCCACCTGGCCCTGAGATAGTTCCGATAGATCCGAAGTGCAGCCAGTCATTCTCTCTCAGCTCGGGAACCGCCTGCCCTCCAGCCAAAATTCGAGGTGTCCTGGAAGTGGAAGGTGTATGTTGCTCTGCTTCGCATCGAGCGAAACGACTGCCACAGATGGGCCCCCGTCTTGATCGCCACCGGTCGCGACACCGTTATCCTGGAGATAGCGTCTGCTGGCGACCGAAGTATCGCCTCCCAACCGCCCTGGTGAAAGCGGCTGTCTTCCCCGAGCCTCGCAAGCCCAAGAGTGCCGTGTTCATCGGGCCGCCATCACACAGTGCCGCCGACCAGCGTGTCTCGAAGCTGATATTACCTTGCTCTCCCGGCAGCAGGTCGATGAGAGCCCTCCGCACAACGAAACGCATGTACTTAATGGCAGTCCTTCAGAACGGCGGGAAGGAAGCTGGAGGTTTGATGGCCAGAGCCCCCAATCCCCGTAGCAGTGGCAGGCCGGTGCTGCGGGGCAAGCTTCTCAACTGCTCCAAGCACTCCGCCTGCTGTGCCCCCTGGATTGTCGTACCAACAGATCAGAGCCAGCATCGCGAGCATCAGCCTGCGCATCGCCGCACATGCGTCTGGCGTAAGCGATCCCAGGACGTAGTCTCACGCACTTTCCTGATCAAGACGAGCCACCACTTCCCAGCCAGCCTGGGGGTCACCACCAGAAACCGCCAACTGCGCCCTCGACAGGAGCAGTGGCCTCACCAGTCAGGCAATGTCTCCATGAGTTCTCTCTTCGTTGCCTTGACCGCTTCAGCAACATACTCAAGGGCCGATTCCGTGAGGAACCTTAATTCTGCAGGCTCCCCAGAGGGACGCACCGGCGATCACATCCGCCCGGTTCCGGGCCACGGATCCCCAGAAAACGTGGCTCAGCGAGAGCCGTCGCGGCAGGATCCCATGCATAACCCCTCGGGAGGCATCAGCTCTGAAGGCGCAGCAAACCAGCACGATCCGATGCGGCCATGAGCACATCAGTCACTCTGCCTCTGATCTGGAGGCAAGGCACCAATCGCTCTCTCTTGTGCTCGCCCGGTTCTCCAAAATTCTAAGACCACGAAACTGTTGATCTTCAAGGCCCGTGCTGCGGCGTCAACCTGCTCGGCCAGAACGACCCACCCTCGTCAAGCCACCCAAGGTCCGCGCGCGCACAGAATTCCACATGATTTCAGATATCCCCAGCACTACCAGGACCTGTCGGGTGGAAACCAGAGACAACCCTGGAACACAGAGGAGATCCTCGTCGGTGAGTTGTGCAGGTGTTTCAAAAAGTTTCACATCATCGTCATGCGGGGTGGCTACACCAGATTCTCCATTTCACCGAACCGTCACTTTGCTGTTGACAAGCCGGGCCGGTATGGTGTGAGCCAACGAACCTTCCACAGTGGCAGAACGCTCCTCAGCAGATTCCTCCCTCCCGGCAGGACGGGACCCACGATGCCCTTTGGCACCCCCACATCGAACACCCTGAACACGCCCAATAAGATCGCGCCTACCAGCAGCCGCGGGCGGGCGGCACGCAGCATACTGATCGGAACCCTGGCCCTCGCCGTGGTCGCCGCTGTTCTGTTGTCGGCAGTTCCTCGGATCGAGCCAAGGTGGGACCGCCGGAGTCCCCAGTACGGCGCCGTCCGCGGGTATAACCGATGGGAGCCGAAGAGAGCAAAGTCTTCGACGCTGAACAAACGGCGGGGAACTGAACCCTTTCTCCGCCTGACCAGCGACAACACTGTCAAGGTGCAGGTTCGCATCACCTTGAACGAGGGCTCAGCGTCCTTCGACATATATCTGCTGTCAAGCAAGACCATGAAAAGCTACCAGCCGACAAACTCCCCAACCATGCGGGTTCGATCCGGACAGCCCACGGAAATCGCCCTCGAGTCTGCTGCACCGAAAGAGACGAGCACCATCGTTCCTCTCGGCCGGGAAACGGAAACGGTCGGGGTCTGGCTGTTGAAGGTCACTCCTTGAGACAATCGTGTTTGGACGCTCTGGCTGCCTTCTCGTTCTTCCACCGCTTCAGGATGGTCCTTGGAAAGCATCACCACCCCGTACACTGCCACTGCACCAGAGATGATCATGCCAGCTGCAGGACCTATCCCCATTCCAGCCCCTTCACCGAGGACGAGCAACCTGAACAGGAGCAGCGACAAAAAGGGTCCACTGTGTCATAGTCCCCACTGTGATCTCGCAGGACCAGTGCGTAGCCCTGCTGGATCATCCAGGCCCCGGAGACCGTAGTAGGCGAGCATGTATCCACGACCGCGAGGGTCGGGTGAGAAGGTGAATTCCCTGACTGACCATGTTCATGGCAGCCTCATCATGCCGGATGCCGCTTTGTAGAAAATTGTCTGACCGATGACCACATCATCGCCTTGGCCCAGGGAGCGGTCTTCTTGGCTGCGAAGAAAGAGAGCGCTGCACAGATCACGCACACCGCCAGGAAAGACCACGTGATCGGCATGAACCCAAACTGCTTCTTCCCATTCGCGAACAGAGACGAGAAACAGTGAACCCGACCACCTGACTACGGTCACCAGGACAGCCCGCCACACCTGATAGGAGATCTGATGCCCATGGATACGGGAGGCAAGGACCACTGACCACGGAACTGCCAGAATCCCAACCGGCTGAACGACCGCAACAGGGGCCATGGTCAACGCCCACAGATGCAGACCGGCTCCAGCAAAGACGCAGAGCAGGCCGAGCAGCCACTTGGGAACAAATGAGGGAGCAGCTTCAGCATCCCCATCAGGGTGACGGTTGGAGGATGCCGTGGCGTTTGGGTCAACGTGGACTCTGGCTAATCGAGGTGCTGCAGGGTCGCTCCACTGGCGAACAAGAAAGAAGAGATCACCTGCAACGTGATGGCAAGGGGAATGCCCACGCGCGTCACCTTTCACTAGTTGACAAGAACTGCAAGGGACACCCTAGTGGGTGATTCCTCCGAACCATCAATAGACCTGGGGTTGGTATCCCCGGGATCCCAGTCCGCGTAAACCACGACTTTGTCCCCGGTCCACCTGCTGGTCGAACAGGGAAGGATGGCCCCTTTGTCACGCACGTTGACACAACCGTGGATGCACCGTTGTAGCTGTTCTGAGCGAAGTCTGCGGAGTAGTGAACGGCTTGCCCTCCCGAGAAGAACATGGCATAGGGCATGGGGGTGTGGTAAATCGTCGAGACGTGGTCACGAGACTTCCAACCGACAGAGAAGACCCCGTTACGCGTGGGGGTCTCGTCCGACCCGAACCGCACGGCGAGTCATCTGAACCTGTCCATCAATCACCCAGGCGAGCTGCGCCTTGAGACACAGCACCCGGCCCTTGGAGGCAGCGGTCAAGCGTCATCCCGTTTCCTCAGGCTTCTGAGGGTTTGACGTTGTCCAGCCTGTTTCAGCGGTTTGCGGGTCATGGAATTGAGTCGATCCAGCGCTGATCCACCTGCTCGTCATCACGGGAAGCTGTCGCTTTCGTCTGAAACCCTTCACGGACTCGGGACCGTGGCATCGTCACATTTCACCGTTGACATCCGGAGTACCAACCGATCTGTTTCATCCGGGCCTGAAGATCCTTGACATTATCCCCTTTGTCACCTTTCGCCATCAAGGCTGGACCAGGTTTCAGAACGTTGTTCATCCTCCTCGGCGGGTTTCCGGGTCATCAGTCGATTGTCCATCGTCACCTGATCCACGAAAACCGAGAACCGGAAGACTACGCTTGGCTTGAAAACCCCCACACCGGAGCTTGGTCTTCTATTAATGAAGTTTTAGAGATTTGCCCTCGAACCACCCATCTGGAGGAGCCGGTGTTGAAGTCTTTAAACATTGTCACCGCTATCCCCGGAGAGATAGGCTGCCGCCCCGATGCTGCTGCAGATGGCGCTACGTGGCGTGGACTGGGGGTTCAGTGGGTTCGACCGATGCAGAAGTCGGTTCCAGGAGCGGAACGGCAGGGCTACTCAGTAACTTCACCCGAAGAGTCACCGGGCTGGTACTCTGCAGGAACTCTGAGCACATCCTGAGAGAAATAGAAGAAATCACAGGACGACTGCAAACGTCCCACCACCGGGCTCCTGCATGACTTGAACCACGTCCATCTTTGCTAACGGAAATCATCGTACAGCATGAGACTCACATCGTGTAGGCGTTGAGACGTTCTCCGTTCGAGATGATCGGGGATCACCGCCGCCACCATGACCAGAACTCTCGACCGTGGCCGGCATGTTTCAGGTGAGCTACCTGGCACGACCACGTGTACCTGAGAGCAGCCACGGAAAACCTCACCAAAGCCGTGTTGAGAGTGATCGCCCCGGTCCGACGATTACATGAACCCCACCTGGTACGCATAGCGCGATATCGAATCAGGGCTGGTCGCGGCACCCCCATGACCGGTACCCATGAGTCGAGCAGCGGCTGGGAAACGCGTTCCATCCACTGCGTCGAAACCCGCGATGGCTCGCCCTGGCCACTTCGCCCGCGCCCGCGATTATCAACCGATGGCCTGCAACCCAGGCACATGCTCGGTTTCCTCGCTCGTGTTCCACGTCATACCATCTGCCCCACAGCCTGGCCCTCCCCCCATCCTCGAACCGGTCCGCATCAAGGGCCATTTCTCGCAGCTGCTCACGCTTTTCCTGATCTATCCAGGCCGCCGCTCCCGGACGAACCGGCTTATCCGCCCCGGCGGAAGGCCAAGCGGGCAGAAACCACCACCTTCTCCAGGCGGAATGATCTGCAGGCGGATGTTCTTCATCCGTTTCCAAGTTATCGACACCCGCAAGATCATCCACGTGAATCACACGAATTCGGACCATATTCGAAACTCATTTCCATTATCAGGATTCCTGAGGAGCGGCAGCACAGGGCCGCGTCCACCAGCGTAGAGAATAACGTCCCCGTCACCGCGGCGCTGACGAGAATTGCAGAGAGTATAGTCAGTTGAACATGGCAGTTCGGACGGGGCTGGCGCCCCGGAACGCGCCAATGAAGGCCCCGGGCAAGGCCACTGCTCAGACCTGTGCAGTGAGTCTGGTCGAGGTTCGGAAGAGGATTCTCGCACTGCAGTGCCGGAGCCATGGTCGACTGGGACGGGGTCGCCCCCAGAGCCAGCCAACCTCCACCTTCACCCCCGATGGCCCCGAGAGTAGCCTAGATCCCGGTGGGTGACCATGTTCATGGAGTTGCCAATGACCGCCGCCAGCAATGGCCACCACGTGCCGAGGCGGGTGAGACTCAACCCGACCAGGAGAGTCGAACAGGAGCGGAGACTCCGCGACAACAGAGATCACGGCACAGTGCCTCCCGCTGCCGGCAGCACCTCTGTCCTCTGAAGTCCTCTCTCTCTCTCTCTCTCTCTCTCTCTCCTCCTTCTCCTTTCTCTCTCTCTCCTTGCAGCAGGTCCAGGGATGCGGGAGCATCAACGATGAACCCCAACACCAGCGCCAGGGCCACTGGTTGACGCCGCCCAGCAACACAGAAACTCGCGGCCAACTGCACCGCCGCCTGTAGACGCTGTTAAAGGTACCGTCGCAGTGCCACCCCGTAGCCGCAGCTGAAGAATCGCCGTGCAGCGACGAGTGCGCAGAATCCCACCGCCGAAACCGCACCCAGTCCCACACACTCACATCCGACCCAGGACGTTGCTCGACCCTCCTATGCAGCAGTGGCGTATCACATGCAGCGTCCCCGATCTGCTCGCAAACGTTCTGACCGACAAGTGCAGATGATCGTCCGGACGTCACCCCCGAGACGGTTCAAGACCGCGCCCAGACGCGTCAGGGCAGATCGATCGGCGAACCCGAGAGGGCATCATCGATGATCAGGTACTCCTCACCGGGTTGCGAGCTGTGCGCATGCCAGCCTTCCCGAGCAAAGCATGTTGCCGCTCACGAGCGCTGGACTAACGAGTGAGCGCACCGTCTCACCTGCCAGGGTGCGAGATGATGCACCGTTGAGCTCTGGTGACCCTCAACCGCCAAATCCGGGCCGAAAACGAGCCGCCCTAAGCGATTCCGATGCGTCCCGAAATGGCGAACAACGTAACGCAACTGGGCCTCGTGCACGATGCTCGACTCAGCGTCCTTTCTGGAGCAGGCTCACCGCATCGGCTTCACCGCCGCCGGGAGGCTTTGCTGCGCCTCACGCCTGTGCCAGTCGGGCACGGGCCCGGACAGCCGTCGGGCAGGTACCCCTGGCGAGCCGGTCTGGCAGCGTGGAGAGCCGCTGCCTCGTCCAGGATCCCTACCTCTTCATCAACCGCCACCACCGCGCGGGCGTTCGAGGCGGACCCTCCAGGCCGGCTACGCCGCATCAGCGAACCTGCAGCCCTTGTCCATCGGCGTCTTTTCTGGCGACGCACTTCGGGAAGGCGGCGGTAGCGGTCACGATCGCCCTATCTTTTATTGTCCGGTGCGCCCGATTGCGTCTCGAGCCCTGGCTGAGGCGTCATCCCTGCGGCCTGCAGTTGTGGTGTAACCCGGTTTCCTCGCGGATCAGGTCCTCCCGAGCCTGCTGCTGCGACCCGTGACGGATTCCAGCGCGCACGCGCGGCACCCACGGTCGCCGCAAGCCGCCTCGGACGGCCACGGCGATCCCGGAGCGTTCTCCTCCACGCCGACCTCAGTTCTGTGCAGCCACGTCCCCCACGATTACTCCAGTCGTACGCTCGACGCGGCTCCTCAACCTCGTACTGGCTCTGACCCTGAGAATCATCCGGATGGCATCGCTGGCAGGCTTCGTTCCTCGCCCGGCCCGGTTGCGTTCCTCCGCCATCGCCGCCGATGCGACATCCGGGATGCGCCGCGGCTGGCCAACGCCCCGCCAGGCCTTCTCTGCCTCACAGGCTGCGTTCCACGTCGTCGGTCGTCACGGAAAACCAGATCCCTGCGTGAAGGCCAGGGATCTCTCGATGACGACCGGGTCTTGACCGTGAGTGAGGCTTGCATGGGTTCCTGCCCTCGAGGGCTCTCCATCCAGGAGGGGTTTTAGTCCGTCACTCGAGGCGACTGCGCGGCCCCTGGTCTTCCCAGGTCCCCTGCGATCCGCGCAGTGACCTCCGAGTTTCTCCAACATGCGGCAGGCATCGTCGTCAACGGTGCTGGCACTCAGCACCGTCACCGCACCGCGCAGCCGCCGCTCTGCTTTCTGCGAGGCAACCCAGCCGCTCCTTCAGAGCCCTGGAGCCCGCGACCACTGGCCTGCCGGATACGGCTGTCGATCCCACGCAGCCGCGCCTCTGGAGAACGCTCTGTCGCCGCGCGCATCCCAGCGCCTCCCTTGCACGACCTCCTGGACATCCTGTGTGGCACGCCCGCCGCCGTGTCCATTCACCCCGGCCAGGGCCATCGCGAGGCACGTCGAGTTCTCGGACCCGCCCTTGGCGGCCTCACGTTCACGAGCCAGCCTTCCGCAGCTTCCAGGGCTGGCCGCACCGGCTTCCGCATCCGTACTACTACTCCGGTCCGAGCGCGCTGACGGAGTTCATCGAGGCCTCTGCTCAACTCGACGAGTTCCATCTCCCGCGAGTTTCGAGCCTGCGTCGAGGCTTTGTCCCTGGGTAATCGCGCGATGACGGCCTTTTCGTGTCTCGCCCTGAAATCAACTCTGGCTCCATGCAGCGCCTGAGAAACCGCACTTTCTCAGTCAGGGCCCCAGGTCCCTTCTGTCCTCGGGCCTGTCTCCGGTCGCCCGGTTCAGGGCAGCGCCCGCAGGTATTCTTCTCGACGACCTCGTGGAGTGGCATCGTGTTCGGTCGAGGGACCGGCACTGTCTCAGTTCTGCGGAGCGCGGCAACCGGGCCATGGTTGGCTCGCCGGACTCGCGAGCACTCAAGGCTTCAAAAGCCCTCATCGGTGGTCTCTCAACGACCCGCGGAAAGCGCGTGCGCCTGTCCCCTGCCTCAGCCTCTCGGGCTAGCCGGATGTTCAACTCGAAAGGCCTGGTCCCCTGGAGCCACTGCTGCTGTAGGTGAGGCGGTATGCACCTGGTGCTGAGCCTACCGGCTGGGGCCGACGTCCTCAGCACCGGCTGCGTCACGCAACCTCCTGCGTGCGGTGGCCTTTGTGGATGCGAAGGTGCCGCAGCGCCGACGAGGGTGGGATTTTCCACCTCGTTGCGGCCCTCGACTCACGGGTGATGCTGCCGAAGAACCCAGGTGCGTCTCCGTGGTGCCGCAGTAGTTGCGCAGGTGATCCGGTGAATCCTCGCGCCGCGGGCCTCCTGACAGCCGGTAGAGCAGTGACAGCGCGTCCCTCGGCGGTGGCATTCCCCAGCACTCATCCCGGACCAGCTTTCCCGTGCAGTGGCTTCGGAGGCGTGAAGCCGGTCAGCCCCAGGCGTCGGTAGTCGTGATCATCGGGAAGAATCGCGCGATCGGTGTGGCGTTTCCACCTGCCGAGCCTGGCGAACAGACCCAGTTCGGCGAGTTCCGGCATCGAGCCGTGCAGATTCCGTGACAGACAGGCGCGCGCAGGTGTTTCAGCCAGACTCGCGGTGCGTTCCTGTGCGCAGTTCGCGTGCGGGCGATCAGCCGGTTCGACGTCACCGCCGATGACGAGGGTCTCTCCGCTATCGGTGAAGCTCCAGCGACCGGTCCGGACCGCTCCACCCGCGAAAACCACCAGAGATCTCCACGAGCAGGACATTGCCGGGAGCGGTCTCGCGGCGGGCGGTCACCTCCGGGTGCCCGTACCAGATACCTGAGCCACCGCGAGGGAATGCTGTCCCCAAGGCCGCGAAGCGGACCAGCCCTCGCGGGATCTCGCCGCCAGGGCCACCTCATCGATGGTATGGCCAATGAATCCCGGTCGCTGCACCGCCACCACGCTCATGCTCTGCTCATCTCAGGATCCGGGTCACACTGCGGTGAGGTCTGAGGTCGGCGCAGTGCTGCCGCCACGAGATCAACCTCTGGGCGTTTTGAAAACCAGGGGCCGCCACCTCAACTCGGGCACTACCTCGAAAGGCTCCTGAGCTGCTCTGCGACGACGACATGGAGGCACCGTCTTCGTAGCCCGCGGATCGATAGATGCGACGCATCCAGTCTGGTTACCCGGGACCAGCGCACCGGCACCGGCAGCGTGCGTGGTTTCGGAAACGCCCGGAGAAGAATCGAACGGTCGAGTTGGTCTGTCCGAATACGTCACCACCGACCACCACGAAACCAGCATCACGTCAGGCGCGGCGATCCGTCTGATCTCGACCTTTGACGGCATCAAGCCGAGCCTGGTGAAAACGTGTGCACTGAGCTTCATCATCCAGGAAATGTAGTGCGTCATCCCCAGTGTTGCCAGTCAGTTGGGTGCGATGAACCCCATCGAGTTCTCCTTCGTCGCTTGCAGGCATATCAGCCGCCACCGCTGGGCGCTCCGGCATGCTCTGATAGCGCCTCTGGACGGATATCCGCATGTGCAATCATCTGCGCGTACGAATGCGGAGCAAACCCGCCGTCGATCCGCTCCACCCGGAGCACATCGACCTCGCTGTGGCGGTCTTCTCGATGCTGGCTGAGCCGACGAGGGTGCGCATCATCCTGGCGCTGCAGGACCGCGAGCTGCCCGTCGGACAGATCGCCGAAGCCGTCGGGAAGGCACCTGCCGCCGCTTTCCTAGCATCTCGCTAAGCTGCGACTGGCCCGCATCGTCGCCAGCCGTCAGGAGCAACGTATCTTCTACAGCCTCACCAACGAGCATGCCCGCCAGCTGGTGGCCGACGCCTTGTTCCAAGCCGAACACGCTGTCGACGAGCATCCAGCACACCACGGGAGGCCGTGATGCTGGCTGCGCTGACCAACCGCACCGCACGCCCGGACTATTCGCCGCGCAGGTGCCGCCTTGATCGGGACAGGACTACTGACAGTAGCCCCCTCGGTCTGTTGGCCGTCAGACACCGCGCGGCAGCGAAGCCGGAACCGTCTGGCACCGCTCTGACGATCCGCACTCATCGCATTCGTGACAATCTCGCCAGTGATGTCCGCCCTGGTGAACCGGCTGCGGGACGCGGTGCTGGTCGGTTCCGATGCGGTGCGAGCCACCATGGCGTTGTGTCTACCATCTGCGTCACGGAAATCCGCAGATCTCATCTGCGATCTGGCTCACAGGCGGCCTCCGCCACTTTTCACGCCCGCCTTCCAGGCCACCTATTCCATTACAGGTCCCGCCAGATGAGCATGAGTACGGCGTGTTAGACATGTTGTCACCGGCTGGCTCGGCGACCTGGAGTCGCTGCTCGCTGCCCGTGGCGGCCAGTCCTGCATGACCGTGGAGGAGCGCTGCCAATCTATTCACGGGCACTGTGCTGGTTTCTCTGGCCCCGATCGCACTAGTGCTCTGGGCGCGCTCAATGCGGCACCGGCCTCCAGATACCCAATCTCCCTTCCGGGAGCGACCGACTCCGCGGGAGTTTCGCCTCCTGCCCATGCACGATCTGCGAGTCCTGCTGGCACCAACCTGGGGTTGCCTGCGGCACGGCATGATGGTCCTAGTCAACACCGCTGTACTGGTGAAAACCCAGCTGGGTGGTGATGACCGGGGTGGCATGGTTGCTGGCTGCCTACGGCGCCGGGTCGATGTTGGTGGCGCTGGTCCTTCCCCGGGCCCTTACAAGACTTCCAGATCTTTCCGTGATGAGAAGTGGGGCCGTTCTGCTTCCCACAGCCCTGGCACTGGCCGCCGCAGCCATCCACACGCCGTCGGGATCGGTCCATTGATGACCCTTGGACTCGTCTGGTTCTTCCTAGAGCGGCCACGTCACCGATCGCGACACCTCGTCACGCCTGCTCGTTCCGCTGAGACGAAGGACCAACCAGCTGTGTTCGCGGCGCAGTTCTCGCTGAGCCACGCCCGTTATCTGGTCGCCTACCCTGCGGCAGGCTGGCTGGGCGCATGGCTGCCCCTACCAGCCATCTCGCTCCTAGTGGCTGCCATAGCTGCCGCAGCGACCATCGCCTCCTGGCCACTGGCCCGCTCCAGGGCACCCGAGAGATCACTTTTGACAATGCTACGCTTGCGTAAGTGAACACAGCCCTGATCACTTCCTCGCCACATCGGCCAACCGAGACGGCTCCGGGACACTGTCTGGCTCGCGCGGGCAACGGCACTGCGACCCGGCGGGTTAGCCGACCCGCGCCATGCTCGGGCGCTGTTCCCTGGCGACTGCGACGTGGTCGAGCTGGTTCCCGGGCTCGGGCGCACCGCAAAGGAAACCTGCAGCGGTCGAGTCTCACACGGCGTTGACATGACGTGCAGCGGCAGCCGCACGCGTCCACGAGACGGTGAAGCCATCGGGTGGTTCCTGTCGCCAGGAGATGCCGCGAAAACCGGCTCGACGACGCCCGCGCGGACGCAGTGATCGGCGAGGCCATGCTCACGATGCAGAGTCCGCGAGGCGCGGCGGAGATCGTCGCCGAGGCGGTCCGAATCCTGCGGCCCGGCGGTATTTATGCGATCCACGAGCTGGGGTTGGCGCTAGACGACATCGACCCGGAAATCGGCTCAGAGATCCGAAAGGCCCTCGCCAGATCCATCCACGTCAATGCCAGGCCCATGACCCTGGCTCAATGGAGCGAGCGCTGACCGCTGGGTTAGTCGTCGAGTGGACCAGCACCTCCCCGATGGCCCCATTGAAAACTGGGCCGCAACATCGCGGACGAGGGGTCACTGGTGTTGCGTCATGGCGAAAAACCTGATCACTCAGCCCGACCTGCGCCGCAGGGTCATGTGACGAGGCGGACCTACCACATATGAATCATCAATGCGCGGGGTCGCACTGGTAGCCCGCAAAACCCATCTGAACCCGAAAGGAAAACATGACAGCCAATCCTGGCCCTGAGTTACGTCCACGGTATGGCCTCGATGATCGAGATCAACGAGGCTGCCACTGCTCGCGCACCACCGCGAAAGCGGAGACCTGCCGCGAGTGCTGTCTCTTTCGACAAAGATCAGGCCCTGAGCGAACACACCGCCGCGATGCCTGCCGTGGTCCAGGTGCTCGAGGGACGGCTCGGCATCGATGCCGACGGGCAGAGCGTCGAGCCTCGCCCCGAGACATTTTTGCACTCTCGGCACCCGCCTTCCCATGCCGTCCTCGCTCCTGGAACCCAGCAAGATGTTGCCGCTGATGCTTGACCCAAAGAGGAGGGCAAAAGGAGGAGTGACCTCGCCCATCAAAAGAGAGAGCTAGTCCTGTTCTTCCCTGGCATCTCATCAGGGGACCAGAACAGAAGTGATTCGGTGAAACCAGAGATCACCGAGGCGAATGCCGCGGGCTGTTCGACCCACGGGTAGTGTCCGCAGTCATCGATCGCCACGACTTTACCGGCCAAAAACATCAGATAATGCACGCACCGGAAAGCAGCCGACCAAGGCGTCCCCGGCCCCTGCAATACGCAGGACGGGAACCTCAATCTGGCCGATCTGGTCGAGCAGATCGCCAGGGGCCTCGGGCCCCAGATAGGCAAGGGCCGCTCCAGCCGGCATTCCCCACCTTCGAGTGGGCCTGCTCCGTCTCCCCAGCGGGCGTACCTGCCGGGGCGATCGCCACGTTCACTGGCTGAACGTCGGTTCTGTCACGGTAGGTCCTGAGGCCGGTGACGACCCGCCACGCGCTCGCGGAAGGCCCTCTGTCAGCGCGCCGCCCGCGATCTCCGGCCTGTCGGAGACGGCGCGAACCAGCCACTCAACATCCGGGTGATCAGCACAGGCCCTTTGACCTCGGAGGTTCAGGGTGAGCAGTCACCGAATGGGACCCGGGCGCCTGCCGAGTGGGCCAGTGACCAGCTTTGGGACCACCCTCGAGTGCTCTGATCGAGCAGGACGATGTCCCCAGCCTGCCCCATCCAGGTGGCACGCCCGACCCCGTGCGGCGGGAGATTTCACTCCCCGCAGTGGTGCAGACCAGCTGGTTGTCCCACCGAGCCCGCCAGGTCGCCCAGGGTAGGCGGGATGGGCGGGTCCACCGGCCAGCACGATCACCTGGCTCAGCATCGACCAGCGATCTCATCGAACCACAGCTCGGTCCTGTCAGTACCTTTGTAAAAAAGGGTCGCGATGCGACCCTATGCCTCCTCAAGACCCCGCGATCGCACACCCCCAGTCTTCGGAACACCCGCCCCAGGGCGGACAAACCCACGGTCCATGTATTCCTCCAAGGAACCGACGCCCCGTCCCGCTGCCAGCCTGCAAGATGGCGGACAGCATCCCGTTCACCAGCGCCGCCACTATGAATCGCGCCTCCATCTCGTCGTAACGCCCTCCCGTCATGACGGCCTCAACCACCCGTTCTGAGAGTTTCGTCAGGTACAACCCGACGGCCACCCGGATACCCTCGTCGACGCCCACAGCTTCGTCCTGGCCAGGGTGATGTCACGGTCGTGGTGGAAGTGTTCCTCGATAACGCCACCAATGCCCTTGTTGAGAGCATCCAGGATCGTCGCCCCGGATTCGAGCTCCGCCAGTATCGTCCCGAAGACCACGTCGTCGTACTCGTCCCGGAACACGAGCCCTTCCTTGGTTCCGAAGTAGCGGTAGATGCTCGACTGCGACACATCAGCGGCTTCGGCCACCTGTTCGACCGTGACGTTGTCGAAGCCCTTCTCCTCGAACAAGGCGAAAGCCGTGTGATGATGCCGCATGACGGCCTGTTTCTTGCGCCGTCTGAGTCCCGCCACCGCGCCCTTCCCCGTTCTGTCCACGATCCGCCACGGGTCGGCACCGCGACTGAGGAGGTGTACCATCACCATATGCGACAGTTACTTTCAATTGAAACCGACTTTCCCATTGTGTTGGAGGATGCGACCGCTGCTGGCAGCGTCCAGGCGTCGCAGGCCGCTGACCTGAGGGTCCGGCGCGGCACCGTGCACGGCTCCTCGGACCGAACGGCGCGGGAAAGTCGACCACGATCCGGGCCCTTCTGGTCAGGATCCGCCTGAACGGCGGCAGGGCCACGGTGTTCGGGCAGACCCCGGCGCGCCGCCCCTGCTGATCCACGAGCACATCGCCTACGTTCCCGGGCGACACCGTCCCGTGCCCGGGCCACGGGTGGCGAGTGCATCGACCTGATGGGGCGTTTCCAGGGCAGCCAGGACCGGAGCCGACGCGACCAGCTGATCGAACGCTTCGAGCTCGATCCCGGCGCCGGGTCGGTGGTTATTCCACGGGGCAAGCAGGCAAAGGTGGGCCCTGATCTCGGCTCGGCGACCCGGGCCCCCGTTGCTGTTGGACGAGCCGACCCGCGCCTGACCCGGTGATGGAACGCCGCCTCGTGGAAACGATCTCGAGATCGCCGCCGAGGGTCGCACGATCCCATTGAGCAGCCACATCATGAGCGAGGTGGAATTGCTCGTCACGAGGTGACGATCATCCGGGCGGGCGCGCTATATCACCGATTCCCCGACAACTTATGACCATGCCCACGTGCGCATCGGGCGCGGCTCGATCGCCCGTTGCCCGGACGGAACCTCCCGAAGGAACGGTGCATGCGACGAACGACGACCCGCTGCGGGCTGATCTCTCGGTGCCGTCCGATGACGTATGCCGGTCGTCTCGGCGCTCGAGTCATCGGCTCGTGGGTTGACCACAACCCCTGCGAACCTGGACGACCTGTTCTGTGCAGGCTTGAGTGAGGGGAGCCTCCGATGAGGGCTGGTCAGGTGGGCGTTTCAGGATGCAGTGGCGCACCGCATGGCTCTGGTTGCTCCTGTCCCCCACCCCTGCTGGCGGTCTCTGGTCGTCGCCATCGCTTCCGGGTGAAGGATCTATACGGCGAGTGAGACCGAGCGGACGATCATGCGGCGTGACCATGCCTCTCCCGCCTCAGACTGCGGCATGAATGTGCCGGGGTTATGACCTGACGTTCTGGGCGGTATCATCGCTTTACGTGAGGTCGGTTTCATGGGGCAGTTCTCCCCGGTCGGTGTCTGCTGGCCGTCCGCCTCACCCGCACCCCCGGAGTCCACCGGGCGTGCTGGAGCTGTTGACCTCCACCCGCATCCACAGGACCGCGGTGCCGGCCGCGGCGTTCGTGACCCTGATCATCTCGTGGACGGTGTTCGGTCTGCCGCTGGGCCGGTTTTGGTGATGCTGAAACTACCTCGGTGACGGCAGTGGAAATATTCACCGCCATGGCCAGTTTTGGTCTGGCCTGGTCTGGAGTGGGTCTGCTGACCGCCCAGGGGAGCAGCACACCGCGGGCCGCAAATGGCCTGGGTCTTCTGCTGGCCCTCACGGCTACCTGGTCAGGATGATCGTGGACTCGCAGAACTGGACCCGGTCTGGTCTCTCCGATGAGCTGGGTGGTCGAGGTGCGCCCTCGAAAGACCCTGCACCGGCCGCCTCTGCTTTCGCTGCTGTTGCTGGCCGCAGGAGGGCGTCGGTTGCCGCCGCGCTGGGCACGGCCAACCGCGACCTTTGGTTCCGGGCCGCTGACCACCGGCTCGGTCGCCCTGAGGCAGGACCTCCACTGTCCCGACTGCCGGGCTCGCGTGGCATTCCATACGCGGGCGGCGCTGGGCTGGCTGCCGTGACCAGTGATCTGGGTCGCGATTCTGGGGTTGATGGTCGACGACTCGCCACCACGATCGCGGCGAACCTCATTTGCCTGCCGCCTCGGCGGGAGAGTGGGAGGACCTGGCCCCGCGGATCGGCCTGCTACCGCCCGGTCCTGGCTGCCGCTGCAGGGCCTCGGTGGCCCTGAGGTTCGCCTCGGAGGAGTCCCGCCCGTTTCTGGCTGCTGCTGTCCGGCAGACCAGCCGGTGGGGTTGGTGGCTCGGGTGGCATGCTCTGGCGTTGTTCGTCACCGCTGTGGTGCTGCTGCTCCCGCCGCCACGCTCGGGCTTTGTCAGTGGTGGGTGACGGGCGATTCCTGCGGCGCTGAGTGACGACCTGGCCGCAGGTTCCGCTTTTCCTGGCTCCTGCACTGCCATGGTGGGGTTCGGTGCGCCCTGCTCATCGGAGTGGCTCCGAAATCGGGTTTCCTGTCCTGGGGGTTTCATCTGGGCATTGGTCGTCGGATGCTCGCGGAGATCTTTGCAGCTAGCCCGATTGCTACGTGACGGTTCTCCCCTTGATTGGGTCGGCAACCTCCCGGTGAGCAACCCAACGGCGCTCGCGGTTGCTGTCGCCGCCGCAGGCGCCGTGGTCACGGTCCTGACCGGAGGGTACGCGCCGGATCGCCGTGATCTGCTGCATGGTCTGAGCGACCGCCTGCTCAAGCGCATGGCGCCCGCGCGCCGGGCACGGGTGCGCACCCCAAGGCGATGCCCAGTGCACAACCATCCGGTGTTGCTAGAGACCGCTCAGGGAGCACGATGGCGACGCCGAGCAGGAGGGTCACCGCACCGAGATCCCCCACGCCCTCGTCTCCACCCATCAACTCGCCAACCCCTGGTTCTGAAAGCATCCGGTCCACGGCGCAGCTCCGCTCCGACACTCACCGCCCCCATCCCATTCGCTGGAACACCAACCGAAGTGGGATGGCACAAGCTTTCCTCGGCGTTCTGGGCCTGAGCGTCCTCCAAGTGGAACAATTGATGGATGCGCACGCTTCCGGTATCAGCGACGAGACCGGCTCTCGTCGGTTTCCACTGCCCGCTGCTCGATCTGTTCCGTGTCGGGCATCGACCTCCTCCTCCCACACGGTTGGCCCGATGCGCGCAGGGTGGCCTCGCCTCGGACCTGGCGGGATCGCCGCGAGCGAACAAGGTCAGACATCATCACTGTCGACTTGTTCGGTTCCCTGGGGCGACGGGCCGCGGTCACAGACTGACCGCCCGTGGTCCTGCTGGGACCCGGAGGCCACGCCCCTGAGACCGTCTCGATTCGAGGTCGAATCTGTTGCCGACCCTTGCCTCCTCGGGTCAGTTACCCGTCGCGGGATCGGGCAGGTGCCGTCTCGACATGGCCAAGGACATGCGTTTTCGTACCGAGAACGGTGCTGCCGTATCACGTCAACGCCCTGACGATCACCGCTTGCGACGCCGCCGGTGAGACATTGTCTGCGCCGCACCTACTACTGATCGGTGGGGGTCTGTCATGGAACAGACCAACGACGACAGGTCCCTGCAGGTGCGCCCCTGGATCGGGTGAAGGAGGACGCTTCCCACTCGCCCTTCCCCATCCTTTCTTCGGCGCGCATGGAGTTGTTGAGCGCCCGTGACAGGGCCGGCCTGTCGACGCCTAGCTGATCCATGAGAACGATCGCCATGCGAGCCGAGGAAGAGGTGGATGTATCTGGATCTCGCGGCGAACACGATGTTTGACTGCATCGACGCGGGGCTCCAGGAACACTGGATCCTGCGGGGCCTCAACGTTGCGCCGCGCCGGCACCCTGGCGAAGCGGGTTGCGTGAGCGCGAGGCCTGCCAGCCCTGCGAACTCCCGGATTCCATGGAATGGGCCGCCACCTACGCGGATCCGATGCGTTCCATGGACTGGGTGAATCTCTACGCCCTTGGCGGTCAACGAGGAGAACGCGTCGGCCATCGCGCAGTCACCGCCCCGACGAACGGCAGCCGGCGTGATCCTGCCGTCATCGGGTTCCTGACCTAGCTACTGCCCGAGGCCGGTGCTCTTCGATGTTCACCCCTCGACCAGAATGGCCGTTTTCCTTCCGCCTCCCCTGCGGGACCAAGAGGGGAACAGCGCGAAGCGACGCAGGTACATCGTTTTCCTATTGGCTGCCGCCGCCGTCGGTTCCCCATCAAGACGAACGCATCTCATCGGAGGGAGGCGGCCGCACAGAGGGTGGTTCAGCCCCGCCATGGCAGCCGCGGTCGGGTGCACGCTTCCTGCGGTGGCTACACCCGCCAGGTGGAGAATGCAGCGGAGATCGCTGTGAGTATCTGGCTGACTCACCCAGCGACCCGGTCGCGGACCGCGTGCAGGTCCTTTGTATCGAACGAAACGCCATCGCTCGCCAGCAAGGCCATCAACGCCGCCTGCATGGCCGCTGTGGGGGATGGACGCCACAACCGTGAGCCTGGACGTCGCGATCGAAACGATGCGCCAGACCGGCGGGCGACATGCTCGACAGCTAGTTGTTGAGACTCTGAGGAGAATACGCCGTCAACGTCGTGGAGTGCTGAAACGCCTTTCCTGGACCATTTCCCTGCGGTTGAGCGCGTACTCCTCGTGGAAAATATGGTCTGGGTGGATGATGGGACCCATGACGCATGCACGATCCGCTGGCTCCCTTCGAGACCAAGGACCTATGGCGCCTTCCGGTGAGCGTGGCGGATGCGTGGCGTGGTCGGTCGCTGCCGGAACTCGCTACGGAGTCAGTCGTCCGCCGGGCGTCAGTGCGTTGATCGTCGCGATCCTGCTGGGAGTGTTCCTGACCAATGTCGTTCACCCTCAGAGTGTCTCCCTGGCATCGACTCTCGGCAAAGCAGCTGTTGCGTGCGGGAAATCATCCTTCTCGGGCTCAAATTAGTCAGCTGACCATGCATCATCAACCCAGGGTGCGGTCGATGCCACTGGTGGTTGCGTGCATAGTCACGGGCGGAATGTTGGGAACGATCCCGTTGCCGGAAAGCTGCTGCGGGTTCGCGCATTCCCTCGCTGATCGCCTGCGGATTCTCCATCTGCGGGGCCGCCGCCGTGGCGGGAGCGCCGGGGTCACCGGACCCGACGACGAGGCTGAGGAGGACACCATCACGGCGGTGGCGCTGGTGGTGATCTCGAACCCTGATGGATTCGTGCCGCTGTCGTAGGCCTGCTCAGGCCTCGGGATGTCGGCCGCCGGAAATGGGCGGGCGGCTCCACCACGAGATCGCCTGTGGTGGCGACCGCGTGATCGGCGGTGGGGCGTCATGGCCGTCGCAGGTCAGCCGTCAAACTCGCTCGTGCTGTTGCTGGCCGTGGATCGCAGTCCTGAGTTTCCGGCAGCGCCGGCTTCAACGCTCGGACGTACCCGACGGGCAGGCGTCGCGCACGGAAAGCTTCTCCGATCGTGCCGCCTTTCATCCTCGGGTTCCCGCAGTGCAGGCGCTGCGTTCCTTCGTATCTTGCCGGGGCGGTATTGGGCAACTGGTGAGACGTTGCAGACCCTGCTGCTGGCGTGCCGCCATGTTCGGGCGGCGCGGGTCAGACCAGAATCTCCTGGAAGGCTCGGCTCTGCAGGCCCGGTCTCGGGCGAGCCGCACTCGACGCTGCCGGTGGCGGTGATCGCCCACGCCGGGGTCGCAAAGCTTGGCCGGCTGAGCACCAGAGGCAGGTCAATCCACCATCACGCCTCCCGGCCACGCGGGAAACGGGTCGCAGCAGCGACTCGGCCCTTTCGTGTGTTCGTCGGTCACCCGCCATCCGCGCGTCAAGGCTCTTCCACCCCGGCCCGCGCCCTTGAGGCTTGCTTTTCCTGCCCAGGGTTTGAGATGCACGATGAGATCGTGCGGCGTTTGCGGTCGGCCACCATTGCGATGCGCGATCCGATCTTGAGTCTTCCTGACGGGCCCATGTCTTCGAAGAAAGGATTGTTCGAGAAACCTGCACTACGCATGCGCGGGCGAATGCCTCCGGGTCGTTGATGTAGAAGTTCATCGGGCGTGGTGTTCCTGGTCTTCTTGACGTATTTGTTGGCGTACTCATGCCCACCTCGTCCGTGGCGTCGAACACCAGTTCACTGCCCGGCAGGGATCTCGAGTTTCGGGCGAGACCGATGACGTTGTCCTCGCGGAATTACTGAACACGCCCGAGGCCATGAACAGCGTCGGGATCGATGAATCGATGCGTGGAAGCCAGTTATGGGAGAGGACATCTAAACCGATCAGGACCTCGCTAAAGCCCTTGGGATCACTTTCTCCCTGGCCCGATGACCTCGGGCAGGTCGATCTCGTAGAACCGCGCCGCAATCCGCTGCCGAAGGCGGCTGTTTCAGCCCGGCCCCGAGATTGACGACGTTGCATTCCCTGTTTCTTCCGGCGAATTCTGACGATCCGATCCAAATTGCGGTACCGGGCGCCATCGAGGCCAGGTACATGTATTCCGAGACGATCTCGACGCCGTCGCCGGGAACAAAGTTTTTGAGCGATAGCCTTCATCGTAGAAATATTCGGGAACTCCTGACGTGGATCCGCGCAACCAGCGGAATGAACAGTGCTGGCAACGCCTTGCAGATCGTGCATCATGCACTTTCGTCCACCCCATGGTAGGGAATGTCTCGCCTGTCGATACCAGTTCGAGGTCCGGACCCCGGACTCCTGTCCCTCCGCACGTGTGAGCTTCACGGCATCTGCCAGGACATTGAGGTCATGAGGAGTTATGCCCGAACGCTTGAGCATCGAGGGCCTGCGGTATGCCCGGGCGGTCACCGAGACGGGATCCTTCAGCGCGGCCGCACGCCGAGAAGCAGGCGCGTCGGCGTCTCCCCACTGATCAATCCCACGCCGACAGCGACGATGTGCGGCAACATCTCAACCTTCCGTCCTTGGTCGCGCCATGCCAGTTCCCCTGGCGGCACGTCACTTGTCGGCATCGATGTCACGAAGCCGGAACATTTCAAGTTCCGCGCGGAGGAAATCGTCGATGCTCTCCACCTCATCAACGGCCGTGGCCAGCATGTCGGCAATCTGGTCCTTGGTCGCCCCCCGCGCTCATGCACCGCGAGGCGCGGGCGATGATCCGTCCAGGAAATCATGGAACTCAGTGGAGCTGACCCGGCGGCATTCGACCGTTTTCCCGGTGGCCGCCACCTCACCCACGCGCGACCGGCCATGCCGCTGTGCAGCGTCAGCGCATGGTTGTCCACATTCCATTCGTTGAGCATCAGCGGTCCTGAAATGTCATGGGCTTCCCAGTCCACCTGTCCCCGAGAGGTCACGACCAGTCCTGCGCCCTCGAGCGTGACCACCATCTACCGGTCCGTTGTGCCCGATCGAGCACGGCGGCCCCGTTCTTCTCGATGGTCGTAGTCGTCACCAGCGCTTCCAGGACGAGAGTGGGAAGGTGATCCGGGGAAGGCCGGACGCGGCGGAATCGGCGTTTCCTGCCCCGAACAGGCGCAGCATCTCGTCCCTCCAGATCCTGAATTTCCGGATCCCGTGGTCGGTTGATAGTCCAATTCTCAGAGACCGGCGGTCCCCTCGGACGCCCCGAGAGCGGCCTGTCGCCGCCCTGTTCCCGGCTCTCCGTCCTGAGCTCTTCGAGTACGGCCTGGCTGAGAGCGGCTTCCTGGGTTCCTGGATCCCCGGGTGGTCGAGATTTTCCATCATGGCGGCGCGAAATGTTGATGCCGGTTGACACCGCCGATCCAGGTCGGCCGCGTTCTGGCGATCTCGGGATGCCCGCAGGAGCGTCACCGCCTGTTCCATGTCGGTGTCGGCGACCGCACGCCTGTCTGACCAACTGGGCCACGACATCCTCGGGCTGCCCGTCGAGTTCGGCGAGGATCTCTCCCACGGGGTCCGGATCCGGATCCCGGCTTGTTTAACAGGGTGTCGAACGCGTCTGGTGGAATGCTTCCTCCAGGAACCGCTCGAAGAACCCGCATCCGTCAATGGCGTCACGAAGGAAGTATTCGAGCTGGTCATCGGTCAGCCTGACCTCCACCGGCAGCCCCATGGTCTGCTCAGACGCGCCATGTCCTCCTGCGAGACGATGATGCCGGCTCACCGTGCTGTCGTTCACGTTCCACGAGTCGGCCGACAACGCACAGCGCGCCCTTCCAATGGCTCAAGGCGTTGAACATCCACTAGATGAGACGTTCAGCATCTCTGCGAAGACGAAGAAGGAGGTGATGCTGTTGTCGGTCAGGGTCAGGAGTAAACCGTCCGGCCAGTCACTCGCCCTCACACCGCCGATGCGTAAATGGCCAACGCTCGTTTGATGCGGGATACCGGCACTTTCTGGGCTGAGGGTGCCCTTCGAAGAGGTACGGGGTACGGCTGGCCCGGTGTTCTTGGATGCGGTCTTCTTTCTGCGAGGGACATGGAAGCCCTGTCGTCAGTGAGCAGACCTTGTGAATCGGCACGGGTCGGGGTCGGAACGCGATCACGTCCGGGCCCCGCATCTCTCCACCGTAGCGATCTGCTCGAGAGTCATTCGGGTACGACACACCCCGCCTCGCCAAGTGGGAGCACCGACACCGAGCAGCCCCGGCAAGTTGATCCACATCGCGACATCGGCCCACGATTGCCGGACACGGCATCAAAGCTTGTCGGTTTGCCACCAGATCAAAGCTTTGACGGCGTATTGCAGCACTTTTGTTTCTGTTGTCGTGCTTTCCTGTAGAAAGCTATCACATCTTCATTGTCATCTTGTTCGGCGTCGACAAAGATGTCGTGAAAATTATTATTCCTATTATCAAATGACCTATCAGGCTTTTCCCACCCCTGGCCTTGAAAACTCTTCACCCTAGATCGTGAATATAAAGTGCACTTGGGCCCTCGCCACTACAACCAGGGAGAACGTAGGCGTCAACCCGCCGACCACTTCGTTTCGGCCTTGGCAACCACTACCAACAGGTTGTCATCCTCAACAGGCGCAGGAGATACCTCCTCATCGGGGTGATCATGATCACCCCAGTCAAATACGTCCCGGAAAACATCGAGCAAATTTTTGAATTCTTCAATGTCCGCCCGATGAGTCTGATGTCGAATTTCGTGCATTTACTTTGCCCTTTCCCGGAGTTGGGTCGCTGTTTTCTTGCCTCAAAGGAGTGCCCGCCGCTCAGCCCGCACCGTATTCAGGGTCTTCGCCGCTCCAGGGTTACTCTTGGTGATGGAAAGCATAGGGGACGGTCCCGCCAGCGGAGGTGGGTGATCATGTTTCGTTTCCGTTTGGTGAGCTACGAGCTGACAACTTTGGCTCGGCGCACGAACTGTGTGTCTCGCGGGTCGCGAGGGGTTTACCGGACATCGAAGCGATCGCCGGAACCCCTGTGTTAGACTCAGCTGGTCTGTCCGCTCACTCTGAGATGGTCAAAATTTTCTGACCGACGCCGAAGTCGACGAGCTGGTCGCCGTCTACGAGGCCGGCGCGATTCCTGCGGGCTGGCCAAGCAGTTCCATATCCACTGCCCGACCGCGGCTGCTCATCTTGCCTGTCGCAGCGCGTGCCTGTTCGCCGCGCGGGTCTGACCCAGTAGGCCATGAAACCGCCCGGCTGTACCAGTTGGCTGACGCTCGTGCAGCTGGGCCGCCGCCGGTTCGAGTGGACCCGCAGACCGTGCATCGAACCATCGCGTCAGAAGTGTCGATCCGCCATGGACACCACGCCGGCATGATTAAAAGAGGCAGTTCAGCAGCGTGAGTTGGTGAGACTCCACCTGTCCTCGACACACCGCCTGGGCCATCATCTGCTCACGCATGACCGCTCGCACGAGACGCCGGAACAGGCTGACGGACCGTTGAGAACGAACTGAAAGCGCGTTCCAGAGGTCTTCCACAGCACGCATCTGGCGCAGCCACTCGGGCGGCCCCACGGTCGGATCAGGATCAGCACACGTTGGCGGTGCGCGAGGTAGGGGGACGCTGACGAGAATCGCCGATGCCCGCAGCCCTCGTCAGTCCGTCTGGTCGCGGCCCACCGGTTGCTCTCCAGACTGGTCGGGGCTCAAAAAGCGGTTTTTGTTAGGCTGACGTGGGTGCTCGTTCCTGCTGGTCGGTCATACGACAACAGTTAATCTGGTGTGTCGGTCTGACATCAAGCGGAGGGGTCGGGTCAGGAACACCATAATTCAGGCGGCCCTGGCCCACATCCCAACCACAGCATCCGGAGATGCTGGACAAGGGAATCCTGACCGCGAGCGCTCTACGGAGAGACGAGCCAACTGTGGCTCTCCGAAATCGAGTCGGTTATCCTGTTTGCCTTAGGACTGGCCGGAGAAGGTCACAGCTTCGTAGTGCCGCTTGCCGGTACTGGCTTCCTCATCGGTGAGCAGGCCCTTGAAGCCGGTCGGCGGGCGCATTCCAGTACTGGGCCGGGTCTCACCATGAACGACGAGCAATGACTTTGGAGGTGTTCTGGGGTCTCTGTCCTTGTCGGACCAGGCTTGGGTCCTGATGCCCCACAGTTGTCTGAGTTTGTCCCTATCGTGGAGGATTTCACCTGTGCCTGCCACGGAGGCAAAGGTCATGTCGTGGCTGAAGCCGAGGTTCACTGGCACGGTCGGCCTGCGGGCTGGTCCCCGTCGCCGGGGACGGCCAGCGGATGTCCTCCTCTGTGACCTTCACGGTCAGCGGACGCGAGATCATGATGCCTGCGTGGTGAAATATGGCAAAGGGACTTGACAAGGTCGATGAGGTCTGTCACGGCCGTCCTCTCGTCGAGTGTGGTGGTTGCGTTTGTGATGTCATCGCGGTCGGCCTGAGTTTCGTCACGCCTCGTTACAGTGAGCGGCCGCGCCGGCCCCAGTGGGTGAGTCTCGCACGACAGTAGGTGGCACGCTAAGCTGCGGATCCCTTGACTGCACCGCATTTCCTCACGCTCCTGGGCAGAAACCCGCTGGCGATCCCCATCGCTCAAGGTCGTGGTGCCCGGCATCAGGCCGCGCACCCGATACGCCATCCACGCCAGCGGAGCGACAGTCAGCGTTTCACCGCCAAGACACCATCGACCAGGCGCCGAGCGGCCCGCGTGAGTCAGCCGAGATCAGAGGCGCTGAGGCTACGTTAAACCAATTGTGTTCGGCAGCGGCGTCACCAGTAAAGGCGGCCTGGTCGTGGGAACCGGTACGCATGAGTCCGGAACGATGCTCGTCGCCGTCACGCCAGTGCTCACCAACTCAGCAGCCAGCCCGCCAGCAGAAGCCCAGGGCTGCGAACTTGGCTGTGGAGTATGGCAGCAGATGGGTGGACTCACGACGCCACCCACGGAGGCGTCCACGCCGATGCGTCCACGACGACGCTCCTGCATCGACGGAAGAACGCTCCACGCCATGTTGATGGGCCCCTATTATACGTCGAGCGCCCATCGAAGTGCCCCAATGCCACGTCTGCGGCAGGCCCCACCTGGAATGATGCCGGCCACGTGAATCGCCATCCGATGGGGCCGTAGCCATTCGAAAACTTCGTCGACCACGCGCTGCACGCCCTCGCGGTCAGTGATGTCCATGACATGGATGGATACACGTTCCTCGAACTCGGACGCTGCACGCCGCACGCTGCACGCTGCACGCTGCAGAGCGGTTTCATCACGAGCGCACAAAGTTACGTGATGGACCGCCGATGAAGCTGGCGAGCAATTCCGTCCGAGGCCACGCGAACCGCCAGCAACAAGAGGCGAATGGGCACGACGGTCATCAGGGTTCCCCTGCCGTTCCGCCATGACTTACAGGACGGTCCCCGCGCTGCCGTCATCAAGACCCAACTTCATCCATCGTCCCCTACACCTGTGTCCCGGCCCGCACCTTCTGGCTCAACCTCGCCGCACGATTGCCGTGGCGGCCTTGAGGCCGAGGCCGCTGCGCCGTCCAACGACGCATTACCGAACTGGTCCCTCAAGACACCAGCGCGCGCCCACGGCGCTCGATGCCGGCGGGCGACCTGTGCTGCCCGGAGCCACGGCTGGGACGGTCTCGGCCAGATCATGGCGGGCGACCAGGCGCCAAGCGGCCGTGTCGGTCTGGCAGATGTGGGCGAGCTGCGAGCGCATCGGCTCCCTCGTCGACCCTCGCGAGGGTCGCTGCCGGAGCGTTCGTTACAGCCGCGCGGCCACCAGATGCTGACCGGCGGGGCATACTGGGTGCCAGGTTGCTGACCACCGTGCAGTGGTGGCCACTTGGCCACCTGAGCCATCCAGGTGGATGGCCGCGGTGTCACTTGGAGATTTAGTCGTAGCGAACCAGAAGGTGCACGTGGCATTCACCTCAGGGACGGGCCTCCAGAGCTGAGCTGTCGCCAGGCCCGCCGCCACGACCACGACGCCTGGCAACTCACCTGCGCTGGTGGCGAGGGTGCCTGTCTCTAGATCGACGTACTGGACAGCCGTACCCAATCTCACGTCAAGACCCCTCGGCCATCAGCCGCGGCAGGGTGCGCATCCCACCGCCGGGGAGGCCCAACCTGACTGCGAACATCGCGAGCAGCCAGGACACGAATCGCGCCGAGGTGACTGATCACGCCCGCACAGGACGCCTGCCAGGAAGGGGTCAACCACCGCCGCCGCAGGGGCCCGTGAAAACCGCTGGGAGTCGTTCGCCGCGTGGCCTGTCCTGGACCACCGACCGCGCCACGGCTGCTGGGGCAGGGCTAAGTCTCCCGGATTTGACCAGCCCGACGCCAGAGCGGCAGGCAGACGGCCGGGCGGCGACTTCTGGGTCATCCAGTTCCACCAACCTGCGGGTGCGCACCTGCACCCGTCGCGGAAGGGAACGCAGACCGAGCCGGCCCATCGCACCACCTTGCGCAGATTTCAGGCAGGGTTCAGGACCCGAACCACGGTCCACAACCAGCCGTCCACGTCGTCGCGCTGGTGACTCGACCCTCCCACCCGTTCGGCTGCCTCCAACAGCACGACATCCAGCCCGAGGCGGGCCAACTCACGGGCGCAGTGACAAGCCAGCGACGCCGGCACCCACCACCACCACATCATGTGCGCTCTCGGGCATCAGTCCTCATCCTGTCCTGTCGCTCGTTCTCTTCATGATAGTGGCCTCGATGTGATCCGGCTGGGTCACTGTTCATCGTCGGGGTTCCTGCGAAGCCATGGGTGAGCGCGCGGCCGCGAACCCGGTCCAGGTTGCATAGGGTGCCAGCACGACGCCGCGCTGTCTGGGATCGGCACTGCCGCACCAGATCGGCCGAGCTGGCTGCCAGCTGCCGCGACGCTGGCAGCGTAGCGGAAGATTGCGGGAGCGGAAGAAAACCCAGGACCAGCTCTCGCGTTCAGGGCCAGGTTGGCGGCCAACGCTGCGGCGTAGGTTTGACGTCATCGTCCTCGAAACCCTCCAGACGGTCGGCCGGGCGGTGCGGAGACGGCGATGTCATGCACAGCATGGTCCATACCGGCCGAAGGCTGCCGGCGGCTGCCAGCACGGCTTTTCTGCGCAGGCTGCGATACCACAACGAGTTGGGACGGCAGATGCCACCGGCCACGGCAGTGGCGGTGACCGCTCGCGCCCACCACCGCGATGGTGCGAGCAAATTTCACCGAGAGTCAAGATCGCGGAACGCCTCGCGCACTGAGTCGTCGAAACCGGTGCCGTCTCTTCAGCCCACCAGCAGGTCCAGATCGTTCTCCTTGACCACGGTGTCGTGCAGCATCGACCCCACCAGCGGTGCGGCGGCTTCACCAATTGGCGTGGATTGTGCCTTTATCCACGACCAGCCAGCCGCGGGGCGCACCGAGCTGTGGCTACCGGCGCGGCCCAAGGCCCCTCATCGGGCATAGCGCCATCATCTCGGCATAGCTGAGCGGTCGGGGCCGCCCACGTCGAAGGTGTGCGGTTCACCTCCGCCGGGAGGTCCTGCAGCCACGACGGTAGTGCACTGACATCGGCGGCGTCGATGGGCTGGATCTGGTTGCGCAGCCAGGCCGGGCCGCCAGCAGCGGGGAGCCCGCTCGGTGCGAGCGTGCGCAACACGTCGAAGGATGCGGAGCCGGCGCCCATCACCACGCCGGCAGTGGATGGCGGCGGTCGGGACGCCGCCGCCCATCATCAGAACCTCGCCGAGCCGCCACCCGGCCAGCGGTGTTCGCTGGAGATCCTCCTCGCCGGGTGCAGGCCACCCCAGATAAACGATCCGGCTCCACACCGCTGCCCGCAGCGGCTTTGGCAAAGCCTCCGCAATGGAACGCTCGTTTTGGCGAGTCCCTGCCGCCGCCCACGTGGGTGCATCAGAAACCAGGCCACCTTGGCCCCGCCATGGCGCATGAGCGAGGTCCTCGTCCGACTCAGCGTCGCCCTCAACTACCTCTCAACGCGCGCTGCCGTACAGAGGCCTCCAGCTTCTCGACGCGTCGCGGACCAGCACCCGCATCGACTCAGCCCTCGTCCAGCAGGCGCTCCAGCACCAGACCTCCGACGTATCCTGTGGCACCAGTCAGCTTTGTTCCCGTACGATTGGGCATGGTGACAAGAGTGCTTTGAACACAACACTCTGCGCCCGGAGTTCGGTGAACCGCTTACTCGATCGAGAGCAGCCGATGACCTCCCCACCCTTCGCCGACAGATCGCGCGCGCTGGCCCTGTCGCTTCCAATGCGTTGCGGGATGCCAGCCCGCGGCGCCAGGTAGTCAGTGCCGCCACCCTCGACCGTGGGTGCGGGCGGTGCTAGCGTGGTCGCTGCGGCTTCGGGCGACGCGCTGTTCTGCCCTGGGACGCCGCTGCTGGCCCCTCACTTGGATAGGCAGCGAGGCTCTCAGGGCCGTTGCGCGCGCCACCGCCGCACTGGCGAAAGTCGGCTACGGGTCCTGGCAGAAGCTCTGGCCGCGGGGCTGATCCCTGGTGACCACATCTTTCTGGTGGGCGCCGTGGTCGCTTCGCATGGGACCGAACCTCAGCACCGCCAGCCGCCTGCACTGAACCTCTCCAGGACCATCCGCGTCCCACACCGATGCGCTTCGCGACGACCTCCGTCTCGGCTGGCCACCCGGTTCCCGACGGCCGCCTGCGCGGCAGCAGCACGGACCCAGTGGTGGCACTGTGGATCCACGAAACCCGCAGGACCGATGAAGAAAAACAATTCGGCACGGTCCGCGCCCGCTCGGTGCAGCGCCGCCCGGTGGTGGTACCACCGCAGCCTCGCAACAGCTGGCGCCACGGCTTCGCCAACCCGGGCATTCGCTCATCCTCGCCCGGGGTGATGCCGCGAGACGTCATGCGCCGAGTCGTGGACGCACTGCATACAGCCCACGTGCGTGCACTGGACGCGTACGCTACGCGGCAGCCACCTGCCGTGGACGCCGCCATCAAGCAAGAGTTGAATTCCCGCACCGAAGTGCACAGCCACCCCGGCGGTCTGCTCGTCGAACCCTGGCTGACAGACGTGCCATGACCCTTGGCTCCCACTACCAAGTTTTCACCCCTTTCAGCTGGGCCGTAGCCGACCTGCCCCTCGGTGCCCTCTTGCCCGAGCTCCTCACCGGTCGACGTCACCGGACGGTGCGGGCACAGCCCTCTCCACGTTGGGTGGGAGAGTGACGGTGTCCTGCAGAACTTGGAGGACGCGCTTTGCTCGACGACGGCCCTTCTGCCGTGGGGCGACACACTCGAACAGCACTGGGAGCCCGGTGAATTGGCGGCCCGGCAGCAACTGGACGCCATCGACGGCTGGTTGCCCGGCTATGCACAAACGCCGTGACCTGCCCGGGAGGAAAGATCCACCAGCAGAATCTCTCTCGCCGAGGCTGCGGTGCGAATTATCGCCGCGCCAAGCGCTTGACCGCAGCCTGCAGCAGCACGGCCGCGGGCGAGGACGTGCCGCTTGGACCGAGGCAGCTCCTACTGGCGCGCGAGTCTCTGCTGGCACCTGCTCCACTACCGCGGAGATCCTGGAGGAGCACTGATGCGTTCAGCTTTCGCGGAATCTCCCCATCGTCCCTGACGACCACCTGGCGCGGGCCTGGCGACAGTGCACGCGGCATCGACCTCGTCGGACGGCGGAATGTGGCAACCTATGGTAGGCCGGGCTGGATGCACAACCGGGTGCGCATGGTCGCTGCATCGCTGCTCACCAAGAACATGCTCCCAGCCAGTGGCAAGACGGCGAGCAGTGGTTCTGGGACACTCTCGCCAGACGCAAGACGAGGGCCATCAATCCTGTCTCTCGCAGTGGCAGTGGCCGGCGGCGGCATGCGATCGCCGCGCCCTACTTCCGCATCTTCAACCGAACTCCAGCGCTCCCGGTCTCGACCCGCGCGGCTGCTATGCGTCGGCAGCTGGATCCTGGCGGCTCGATCGGCCCGGGTCGTGCACCAATGTCGTCAACTCTGGCCGAGTCGCGACGCGAGGCGCGCTGGGCCGCTCACCAGCAAGTAAAGTGCGGCATCCGCAGCCGATGCCAGCCTGGAACGTGGTTGAGGTGGGTGTCCGGACGGGACGACACGGTTCGTGGTGGAGTTTGACCGGCTGCTGCCCGAAGAGCCATATGGGAGAAACTGTGGGAACTGTCGCGGCACAAGCACGGCGGTGCTCTTCACCCAAGGTGAGCAGCGACGACGACTCCGCCTTGCGTGCGGAAACAGCCATTTCGGTGGCGCGCGTACCGCTCTGGGCCCGCTGCGGCTCGGACTTAGATCACATGCTCGCAGAACAGGTGGCAGCCACCGAACCACGCGGTCATCGGCCTCAAGACGGGACTGCGGTACTCACCGGGCACCATCCACGGGAGCGAGCATCGAGGCGGTGGGCACCGGAAGCCGTCTCCACCGGGAACAAGACTTCAGCATCCGCGGTGTGCCGGACGTCCTGGCAACGCTCGTGAAAGCCGGTGGCCGTAGGCTACTCCCGTGCTGCGTGCGTATCACGGGCTGAGTCTCTGACGGCACCAAGACTGCTGGGAGCCTTGTGTGTGTGTGGGTGGAGCTAAGCGATTCGAAACCCCTGACCTCTTCCATGCCATGGAAGCGCTACCAACTGCGCCATAGCCCCGAGAGCTGCTCCAGACCATCGGTATGCTTCCCGTCTGGCAAAGCAGCCTTGGCTCGCCGTTTCAGGGCCGCCGCGATGGTCTCCATGGCGCGCGTCAGTCATCGGCAGCGAGAGGAACCAGGCCTCGAAGGCCGAGGGCGGCAGCGCCACTCCCCGTCGAGCATCGCGTGGAAGAAGCGCGTAAGCTGCGACGTCCTGGTCCTGCGCGTCTGCGTAGTTGACGACGCAGCTCTCGCGGAAGAACACGGAGAATAGGTTCGGCGGTCTGGATGACGTGCGGCACTCCCGACCCCGGATCAGTGCGTCGGCGACCAGCCGCTGCAGCTCGGCGGAGCAGGCGTCGACCCTGTCGTAGACCTCCGGCTTTTGCCAGGTCTAGAGTGGCGATCCCGGCCGCCGTGGCGAGAGGTTCCCGAGGCGTAGCCCGCCTGGTAGACGGGGCCCGAGCGGGCGCCAGCAGGTCCATGACCTCCCCTAGCGCCCGCGACCGCGGCGCAGAGGGCATGCCACCGACCACCTTGCCGAAGGTGATCAGGTCAGGCGTCCACCGCGGGCACCTCGAGCGCCCCGCCTGAAACCCCACCAGCCGATGGGCTCGACGCGGAAAGCCGGTGAGGACCTCGTCGAGGATCATCAGAGCGCCCCGTGCTCGGCGGTCAGGCTTCCGGATCTCGGCGTTGAATCCTCGGCGTGACGACCCCCATGTTCGCGGGCGCCGCCTCCGTGATGACCGCGCGCGATCGCCGCCGATCCGTTCGAAACAGCTCCCGCAGGGTCTCGAAAATCGCTTGTAGGCAGCACGATGGTGTCGGCGCGCGGCAGCCGCCGTCACCCCCGGCGCTTCCGGCAGCCTGGGTGGCCACACCCGAACCGGCGCCGCGCAGCGCATCCGAGTGGCCGTGATAGCAGCCCGCGAACTTGACGATCTTGTCGCGACCCGTGGCGCCCGCGCAATCCGCACCGCCGTCATGGTGGCCTCGGTGCCGGTGGAGATGAGCCCGCACGTGCTCCGCCGCAGGGCACCCGGGCACGAGATCCGCTCGGCGAGCTCCACCTCGCGCCCGTGGCGCCCCGAAGCTGAGCGCCCCTGGTGCGCAGCTGCCTCGCACGGCGATGACCCCGGGATGGGCGTGCCCGAGCAGCGCAGGCCCCCAGGAGCACGACGAGATCGACATAGGTGGTGCCGTCGACATCGGTCACGCGGCAGCCCGGACGCCTGCTGAATGAAACGCGGTGTCCCCCACCGATGCGTAGTGCGCGCACGGGCGAGTTGACCCCGCCCGGGATCGCCTCGCAGGCCCGTGTCCATCCATTCCTGGTTCAGTCCAGCCACTGCGCAACCTCCAAAGCCCAATACGTCAGCACCACGTCGGCACCCGAGCGAACGATACTCGTGACCGACTCCTCAATGGCAGCACGCCGGTCGATCCAGCCTCGTTCCGCCGCCGCCTCGATCATGGCGTACTCCCCGACGACCTGGTAGGCCGCCACCGGCACCTTCGGATCGCCGCCACGTCGGCAGAGCACGTCGAGGTAGTGGCTGGCGGGTTTGATCATCACCATGTCCGCCCCCTCAGCTAGATCCAGCAGCGCCTCCTTGAGGCCCTCGCGCCGGTTGGCCGGGTCCTGTTGGTAGGTGCGGCGATCCCCTTGAAGTGAGAGACCCGACAGCCTCCCGGAAACGGCCCGTAGAAAGCGGAGGCGTATTTCTGGCCGAGTAGGCCAGATCCGACCTCCTCGAAAGCCCAGCCGCGTCCAGGCCAGTGCGGATCACCCGGATCTGGCCGTCCATCATCCCCGACGGCGCCACGACGTGGGTGCCGGCCCGGCCTGCGCCACCGCCTGCTGCGCGTAGGCCTCGCAGGTCTCGTCATTGAGTCCCGGCCGTCCTCAGTCGAGGAAACACAGTGCCCGTGGCTGGTGAACTCGTCGAGCACACATCCGACATGATGACCAGGTCATCCCCGACGGCTTCCCCGGCACGCGGCTGATGCCCCGCGTTCAGAATGCCGTCAGCAGCCCAGCCCTGCGTGCCCCGCGGGTCTTTTGCCCGTCATCGTCGGGCACCCCGAACAGCATGATCCCACAGTCCCGCTTCTGCCGCTGACCGGGCGACGCGCCGATCTGGCTCGACGGCGTGCCGCCGGACCCAGGCATGGCGGCTGATGTCTGCGGGGGTCTCGCCGACGAAGAGCAGGCAGGACGAGCTGCGCCGGGTGTCGGGTCTCGACGGACCAGCCTCCTCATGGCGGCGGTGGTGCGCGTAGCCTGCGCGGGCGCTCGATCATGCGTTTCCTTCCCAACCAGCTCAGCGGCGGCCCTGGCGACCGCCTCGCGCATCGGGGGACGGCGAGACGCTGGCCGCCACCCCGAGCTCATTCAACACCTTCGCCGTCGGCTGTCCGATGGCAGTGACACCGGGTTCCTCCGGCCAGCCCCATGCCGCTGGTCGATCACCCGGGCCACCGAGCCGCGGTCACGACCGACTGCCGCGAACTCCCCGGCCCGCCATTGCGCCGCGAGGCTCGGCGGGGCTCCTCCGCGCCTCCATCGCGTAGACCGGGAAGACGCCGACCTTCCAGCCCCAGTCTCTGCAGGCCGTCGGGGAGGTCCGCTTTGGACAGCGCCGAGCCGGGGATCACCACCCGTCCCGTGCCGACCGGGAACTCCTCGACAGAGTCCCGTCGCGCTGGCCTTCTGCGGGACAGAAGTCCACCGCGTACCCGCGGTCACTCCAGGGCCGCTGCGGTCGCCTTGCCGACGGCGGCGATCCGCCCAGGCAGCCGGGTTCCCCAGCCCCTGAAGAGCCTCGACGGTGCGGGCGGAGGTGACCACCGACCAGTCGGCCTGCCCGAGGTCGAGCCCGTCGACCAGCAGCACAGAGCCTGCACCGGAAGGCGGTGACCTCCAGTCCGGCGGCGCCCAGTGCCTTCGGAGAGCGCGCCCGCGCCTCGCGGGGAAGAAACACCCTGCGTCCCCCTGGGCCTCGGGCCACAGGTCCGCGTCGTCGTGGAACTCGGCCAGCCGGGCGCGAGAGGCATTCCAGCTGGGTCACGTCGGCGCTGCCGAGCGCGAGCAGCCGGGAGGCGCGTTCTCCCGCACTGAAATCAGCGGCACCTCGGCTCTGCGCCTGGCGGGTGCCGTCGGCGGAGTACACCCCCGCTGCCAGCCCGTCGCCGGTCCGAGGCCGCTATCGGGGCCGCGCAGCCACCGCCCAGGCCGCCAGGACAGCCCGTTCCTCGGTGACCGCGAGTCGCGTGTCCAGCGTCCTCCAGGGCCTCGAGGGCGGCGATCAGGAAATCGGCATCACCGGCCCGGCACTCGACCCCGAGCGCACGCCTGCGCGGGGCGGGCAGGATAGGGCAGTTCCTCGGTGATCCGTCCCGCGAGCCCGAGGCGGCGCAGCCCCGCCGCGGCCAGCACCACCGCATCCAGGTCAGCCGGGGTCACCCGGGACAGGCGGGTGTCGATGTTGCCCGCGGATGTCGACGAAAGACCATGTCGGGACGCAGGGCCCGCAGCTGCGCCGACCCGCCGCGGTCGACCCGGTGCCCACTCGGGCCCCTCCAGGCAGTTCGGCCAGGCTCAGGCCGTCGCGGGAGCACAGCGCGTCGCGGGGGGATTCCCGTTCCGGGGTGGCCGCGACCACCAGTCCGGGAACAGATTCAACCGGGGAGGTCCTTCAGTGAATGAACAGCCAGGTCCACCTCGCCCCTGAGCAACGAGGACCGCAGCTCTGCGGCAAACACCCTGAGCCCAGAGAGCCGTGGTCAGCGACCCGCGTTCGCGATCACCGCGGGTGCGGATGGTGACAATCTCCACCTCGTGCCCATGAGCGCGGAGCCCTGTCGGCCACCCATGACGACTGGGTGACGGCCAGGGTCGGGATGCACGCGTTCCCAGCTTCATGCTGCCGCCTCCAGGCCAGATGCGATTGCGGCTTCGATTCCATTGCCAGCGACCCAGGCTCCCAGCCACCCTTGACGTTGGCGGGAGGGTAGCCCGCGAGCCTGTCCCGTTCCGCGGTAGACAGCGCCTTGAGGGCACAGCGGACCAGCGCACCAGGGCGTGATCACGGAGTACCAGGTTCGTCCCAGCCCGAGCAGCAGACGCAGCATCAGTCAAAGCCTGCTCACGTGGTGGGCTTGGCATCGGGTGCGTAGCCGAGGCGGGATCAGTGTCCACATCCCCGCGGCTCCAGGGCCATTTTCGCCGAATAGTGAGTCAGTGACCGCGCAGCAAGCCCCCGGAATCGGCTGGCCGAGCATCACACCCATGAACCGACCGCAGCGCCCCTGCCAACGGCGCTGGCTCCAGCGCTAGGACCGCTGCTGACCGAGACCCCCGTGCAGGCGCGGTGCCGATGCAGTGATTCCCAGCTCACTGAGCAGGTCCACGGCGGGGTGGGCAGGACAGGCCAGGATCACGCGGTCGGCCTCCAGCCGGTGCTCCACCGGCGGTGACTGTCGCATCGCGTCCGATCCCGGTGACGCGGGCACTGAGCCGGATCTCCCCACCGTTACCCCGGATGTCAGAGGCCAGGGCCTCGACGAGACGAATCAGCCCTCCGACGGGTTGGGCGACGGCAGAATGGCTGCCGCGAGCCGCGGCGACCTTTCGCGTACAGCGAGCCAGGTCCCTCAAGATGGGCGCGAACTGCGCCAGCGGCATCCGATCGGGTTCCATCCGGTAGACGGTCCGGGTCACAGGAGCCACCAGCCGGTCGGTGACAGCTCGACCGAGGCGTGCTGTCACCAGTTCACCGACGGTGGTGGCGCCGGCCCCGATCTCGTCGCCGAGTCCAGGTTCAGCCAGTGCTGTTGCCAGGTCCACGCCGTCCAGGGCAGCTGTCAGGGCCGGATCATGCGGGACCGGCGGAATTTCCAGACACCCCGTCGGCGCCGGGCCAGGACTCGGCGTAGTCGACCAGCGGATGTGCGGTCCCCCCGCGGGAGCAGCGACCTCCAGCCCGAGGGTCGCACACAGTTCATCCACGACTCCCAGACGGCGGGCGTAGGCTTCGGCCCCGCCGTCAATCACCTTCCCGCGATCTCCAGCGGCGCCACCATCCCGCCGATCCGCTCCGAGGCTTCCAGGACAATAACTCGCGCCTGCGGGCCAACCCGGGTGGCAGCTGCAAGTCCCAGCCACCCGGCCCCCGACGATCACGGCCCCTCACAGCTCGTGCACCAGGAGACGAGATCGGTCAGCACCACAGGATCGGTCTCAGGTGGCACCCGTGCCCAAGGTTGACCACATGGGCGGGGGCCGATCGACCGCGCTCAACGACATCTCTGGTGTGGTCACGAGCTCTCCCAGCCTGCTGCCAGCTGCGCGCGGGATCGATGTTGCCCTGGAGCACCTTTGCCGGGCAGGCGCACGCGGCCTCGTCAGAGGGATGCGGTAGATCGATCCCCGATTGCCTCGGATCCGCATCCCGCCATGGACCTCCAGCAGGTGTCCGGTTCCGGTGCCGAAAGTGGATGCGAGGTACGGAGACGCTCTCCAAGCACCCGCCGCGAGTAGGGGGCAGCGTGGTGGCGTAGTCAGCCAGGCAGAGCGTCCGACCCAGAGTCGAACAGCTGCACTGCGCGGCGCCCCGGCATTCACCTGGATGCGCAGGAACTCACCCGACAGGTCAGCACACCAGGTGAGCAGTCGGTCCCACGCCGCGGGTTCAGCGTGCATGAAGGCTCGCGCCCGCCAGATGGTCGCGGGAGCCACGTCCTCCACCAGGTAGGCGGCCAGGGTGAAAAGGAGCGCCAGCGAACCCGATCACCGGTGTGTCTCGCCGAGTTCCGCGACGGCCAGCGTCACCGCCTGTCTCCACAGCAGATGCGCGTCGGAAATCCGATGCTCCACCAGCCTGTTCACGTCCGCGACGCTGTTCACCGGCTGTTCGAAAGACTGGCCCCACCCAGAGACGATGGACACGTCGACTCCCCGCGAGCGCCAGAGGAATCATGATGTCGAGAAGAACACAGCCGCATCCACGCCGTGGCGGCGCACCGGCTGGCAGGTTATTTCGGCAGCCAGTTCCGGCGTGAGGCAGCGCATCCAACATCGCGACGCCCCTGTCTCACATTGCGGTACTCTGGCAGCGATCGCCCCGGCCTGACGCATGAACCACACCGGCAGACGCTCTCGGCTGACGGCCCTCAAGGGCTGCTGAAGGGCAGGCTGATCGCTTCTCGTCATGGCCGAATTTCCCGCCCCATCGACGGAAATCTGGTTCACTGGAACCACTGTGAACCTTCGCATCCTGTCCGTAACGCATGACCTCCACGGTCTTACCGAGGTCCAACGCGTATCTCAACATGCGGACGCCCTGTCCGCTTCCTTGCGGCACACCCGTCTGGCGTTGATGGCCTCGTGACCTGGCGACCTGCAACCGGCTCGAGTTCATCATCTGATTCGCGAAAGTCGCCGGAGGCACATCTACGCCTGCAGGCTGGCCCGCGAGCTCGACTCCAGCCTGACTGGTCCGTCCACGAGGGCGAGGACGCGCTCAGCCACTGTTCCGGGATCGCCGCCGGCCTGGAGATCGATGCGGTGGTCGGGGAACGGAGATCGCGGGTCAGCTGCGCCGCGCCCTCGAAGACGGGCTCAGGAATCCGGGCGACGCTTCGGCACCCTCACGAGCGTCATCAATGCCGCCCTGCACACCTCCCGGCGGGTGAGTGCTCGAACCCGACCGCAGGAGTCAGGATCGCTCGGTGGTCGAGCGTCGGACCTCGACATGACCGGGAATCAGGGACTGGACAAAACCAGCAGGTGCTACTCGTGGGAACAGGTTCCTATGCAGGGCGCGCCGTCGTCTCGGCGCTGCGACAGCGCGGCCGAAACCATCTTTGTCCATTCGTCATCCGGACGCGCGACGGGTTTGCGGAGCGACACGCCATCACCCCGCTAAGAACCTCGAGATCGGCCCTGGGCAAGGCCACGCTGGTGGTGACCCTGTCGCGGTTCAGCCACCTCCCGTGGTGACGACGGCCCATCTCAAGGGACGCCAGCCCCCACCGTGTTGCTCGACTGTCTTTGCAGCCGGATGTGATCCGGCCGTAGCACCCTTCCGGGGATCACCCTCCTCGATCTGGCAGCGATCCAAGCTGCCATCTCCCCCGACGTGGGCTGCCGATTCCGCCCACGCCGAACGGGTCGTTGCTGAGGGGTGCACGAGATCTCCGATCGCCTGCCTCCCGCGTCGCAGATCCAGCGGTCGCCTCGCTGCGAGCCGCGATGCTGCAGGATCGTCGACGAGGAGTGGCGCGGCTCTCCGCAGGGCCGAGCCCGCTGACTGTCGAGGACCGTGCGCTCGCACTGCGACGCCTGACCACGAAGCTGCTCCACACCCCTTCGATACGGGCACGCGACGCAGCGCCGAGGGCAGGGATCGCCGACTACCTGGCGGCCATGGAGGAGCTCTACGGCATCGAGATCCAGCCTGACCTCGACACCCGGAGCCATCGTCGCTGTCCGGTGACAGGGACTCAGTTTTCGCGGACCTGGCGATGACAGAGCCCACGGAGGCTGGATGAACGACGCCCTGAGTCCGTATTCGGCCGTGCTGCTCAGCCTCTATGGCGGCCCCCGCCGCCCCGAAGACGTGCTGCCCTTCATGCGCAACGCCACCGCCGGTCGCGGGGTGCCGGACGAGCGCCTGCTGGAGGTTTCCCAGCACTACCAACTCTTCGGGGGACGCTCCCCATCAATGAGCAGAACGAGGCGCTCCGCGACGCTCTCGCTGCGGAGCTGAAAAGACGAGGCTGTCCTCGCCCCGTCGTGATCGGGAACCGCAACTGACCCCGTTTCTTCACCGAAACCGTCTCCGCCCTGCACCGTGACCATCACGACAGGGTGGTGGCGTTGACCACCGCCGCGTATTCCTGCTATTCAGCCTGCCGTCAATACCGGGAGGACCTGGCCGCCGTCATGGAGCAGATACCTGGGCGTAGTCATCGACAAGGCTCGGCCCCTATGCGGAGCGCGAAGGTTTCATTTCGGCCAACGTGGACGCCCTGGTCGCAGGCCGTGCAGGCGCTGCGGTCCCGGATCGGCGAAGGGGTGATGAAGGTGTTGTTCGTCACCCACTCCATCCGATCGCCATGAACGCCGACTCCGCCGATGGCACCCCGGCAGCCCGCTACGACGCCCAGCACATCAGGGTTGCCTCCCGGCGGCCGAGGCTGCCGAGGTCCCACCTGGGTGAGCGTCTCGACTGGGAGCTGGTCTACTGCTCCCGTTCTGGGCAGCCCGCACATCTCCCTGGCTCGAACCCGACGTCAACGACCGCCTGGCCGAGCTGACGGGCGTCGACGGCGTGGTGGCCGCACCGATCGGTTTCATCAGCGACCACATGGAGGTGGCCTATGACCTGGACACCCAGGCCCGCGAATCGGCGGCTGAGGCCGGTTTCGACTACGAACGCGCCGCCACCGCAGGCGTCCACCCAGACTTCGTCGCCACGCTGGCCGATCTTCTCCTCGAGCAGGCTGCCGTGGCGCGGGGCGAGACTCGCCCCTGCCCGACCATCCCCTGCCTCACGGAGCCAGCACGTTGCCTGCCTCCCACGTCCGCTAGAAGGAGCAAACCCATGTCCCATCCGCATCACACGCACACTGATCCCCGCGACCACCTGATTCCGGCCGAGGAGGTCAACGCCACCCCGCACTACGTGATGTATTCGGTGTTCCGCACCGTGGTCCCGCTGCACGAGCCCGACACCGCAGCCACAGAGAAGACGGTTCTCGACACCGGAGTGAGCATCCGCGGCTGGTACGACATCGGTGGTTTTCGCGCCGACGCTGACCTGATGCTGTGGACTTTGGCCGACGACCCGCACCAGCTGCGGGCGGCTACCACGCGCTGCGCAGCTCCTGAGCTGGGCCGGGACCTGGAACCGGTGTGGTCCTGCATGGGTGCATCGCCCCGCCGAGTTCAACCGCGGCCACCCCGGCCTGTTTCTCCGGTGTCGCACCGCGCCCATGGGCGTGCGTCTACCCGTTCGTACGCAGCTACGACTGGTACTACATGGACGAGGAGCGCCGCTCGAAGATGCTGGCTGCCCACGGCCGCATGGGTCGCGAATACCCCGACGTGCCGGGTTCCACCACCCTCGGCCTTCGCGCTGAACGACTACGAATGGCTGCTGCGCCTTCGAGGCCGACGAGCTGCACCGCCTCACCGACGCGATGCGTCACCAGCGTGGGAGCTCGAGGGCCCGGCTGCACGTACGCGAGGAGATCCCGTTCTTCACTGGTCCCCAGCGTCACCCCTCGAGGAGTGGGCTCCCGTCAGCCCCAGAGCTGAGAGTGAGCATCCCCGAGGCCGGGATCGAAAAGCGATGCGGGGATGACGCACATGGCCCCACCCCACATTGCTCTTTCTCCCCTAGCCCTCGATGACCTCGCGGAGGAGCCTGCAGACCTCGGTCGAGGAGTAGTTCTCGGTACTACTGCACCTTGATCCCAGCCCGTTCCAGCACCTTGATGGCGGGAATCACCGACGGCGAACACCAGCACATCAGGGATGCCAGCCGAGGAGACGCCCCACGGCTATCGCATTCGATCCCGATGTCACGATCACCGCATCGAATGCACCCCTCCTGCCACATCTCACGGACATCAGCGGGGGCCTCCCGCAGCAGCTGCATGGTGTAGACGGGAATCAGCTGGGCCTTCCAGCCCTTCGCGTGAAGCCCTGAGATGAGCCCTGGCGCGAGCAATGCCGATCCGGGCACCAGGACCGTTCCCGTCCCGTCACCCGTGGGCCAGATGTCCAGGAGCGCAGGAACACCAGCAGCCCCCTCGGGCACCAGATCGACGTGATAGCCCATCTCACGCAGCGCATCCGCCGTTCCCACCACCGACAGCAGCAATCTTCGCCTCTTTAGGAAGCCTCCAGCCAAGGTCCCGGATGCTCTCGACGGCACGCACCGAGGTGAACGCAACCCAGTCGGCGCCGTCCAGAGTGGAACTGACAGCAAGCACCTCGCGGCGCTGCAGCATCACGGATGTGACGTCCAGGACGTGCCCACGCAGCCCGCGGGCGATCCGTCCCTCCTCCCGAGGAACCAGGATCTTGGCCTTGGCAAGCTCGGTGGTCCGACGACCATTTTCCTCCTCGGGCTCGACGTCGACCTGCGTCCGGTTGCGTCCGAGCTCCTCAGCTCCCCTTGGAACGCAGGTAGGCGGCGGCCCGGCGGGCGGTGCGAACGGCGTGATACTCGGAGGTGGGCATGCCCATCTGCACCATCAACCCCTTTGGAGCCGTCCTTCGGGCAGGACCGCGACGATCAGCGACAGCACCCCTTCCTGCGTGGCCTTCGCAGCCACCGAGACAGCTTCGCTGACATCGAGAGCGCATAGGCGGCCCGTTCCGCCATGCACACAAACGCGCGTGTCCGGAGTGGTCGAGCTCCTGGAGGATGCTGACTGAGCTCGGTGTCCTCTGCTGCGGCATTTCGAGACCGGTGGCTCCCAGCCCGGCGGCTGGGAGGATGTCCAGGTACTCCGGTGACGAGCATCGAGACGCCCCACGGCCTCGAAGTCGGCGGCTCCGGCCACCACGCCATCAAGCTCTCCCGGTGCGCACCTTTGTCCAGCAAACTCGATGAGCTGCCCGGGAGTTCGCTGACGAACTCGAGAGCCCGGGATTGATACCAACAACTGCGAGCGGCGCAGGCGGAGCGTGCGCATCGACCGATCCCTCGGAAGCTGCTCCAATGTCAGGCCGTCGCGGGCCACCAAAGCGTCGCGCTGATCGCCGCGTTTCAGGATGGCCGCGAAAGGTCAGTCCCCGGCATCTGCTGTTTCGGGATGCGGTGCATGCGTGGACCACCAGGTCGAAATCATCACGCATCAGGCCGAGACGGACCGTTGCCCCACCGTCTCGGAATCACCCGGCTGCCGGGATGCACCACTCCATCGTGTCCCATTTCACGCAGGGGTGGCGGCGACGGCTGCGAGCGGGCGACGTCCACCACGGAGTTCTTTCGTGCCAAGACTGATCTTCAACTCGTCCATCCTCACTGAATAACGACTACGACTGGTCAATCGTCGAGCCCAGCCTATCGATCCCGCCGCAAGATTTTGTCGTCAGGATGGAACCGCGCGATTCAACCAGTCCTCCAGCCTCGCCCGGCCTTCAACGCCATTCTCTGGGAGTAGGGCTCCCCCTGCGGAATGCGTGCCCACGACTGGTGGGCAGGAACACAGAACCGGAAGGATTCCACCGGGTTTGGGGCTTCTCCCACTAGCTCCCAAAGAGTCATCTCCTCAGCTCGAGACTCGACAAGATCCCTGGGCCTGCTTCCCCGAGGCTGTCTCAGCAACCACCCGGCCGCCGCCTCGAGAGCAATGGGTCTTGATGCGCATCCCGCACGAGCCCCAGAGGACCCAGCCTGTTGCGTTTGCAGAACCTGGAGCACCGAACTCGAACCACTGAGCAGTGCACGATCGTCAGGGATGGGCTGAACTCCTGGCCGTCTCTCCTGGGCCTTCTGTGCCCGCAGTATCCATCTGGATCTCCGCCGGTCGGTGTGACGATCGACAGGAGGATGCGCGCACCCGCCTGAGTTCGGCGTGCGCCAGCCGACCGTGCGGACCAGTTCAGAACTCATGATGTTTGCGCCCGGTGGCGACGATGTTCCGTCGGCTCGATCACCACGTCGGCCTCGAGTTGCGGCAAGGAATCCGCCGTCGATCGAAACCGGTGAGCGTGAGACCCGTCGCGCCTGGATCCCTTCGGCCTCGCAGGCGTGCGATCGCGACCCCGAGGCTCCCGCCCGACTATCACTGCGTGCATCACCACTCCCATCCTCTACGAACGTAGAGACTATATGATCGAGGATACATGGGAGAGGAATGATCGACGGCAACGGATCGCAAATGCGGAATCGCCCTGATAGCGCGCGCGGCACGCTGACCCACCGTGGTGGATGCAAGCCGGACTCCCCAACGGCTCGACCTCAGTACGCACGCTCGCCGCGACCCGATCCGCCGTGATGGAACAGCTTTCTGCACGTCACAGGCCGATCTGACCGACATCGAGGTACCTGAGAAAACTGACGGTCCAGGCAGGCCACCGAACTGGTGGGGAGACTGACGAAACGTCCCCATCCTGAACGGCGAGCGCAGGCGGCGGTTCGCCCTGATGTTCGAGGTCCGCGACGACGACGAGCTGCGCCGCGAGCTCACCGCTCGACGCTCGCGTGCGCAGCAGCTTCGACGAAAGCCGTCAGTGCTGCGCGCCCTCGGCGCGACCGATCCGGAGGACCGCCCCGGAGTTCGTCGCTCTAATCGATGCGGTCCTGATGTACCGGGCCGTGGAGGCCGCTCCCCATCAATCCGGTCGGCGTGGTCGAGACGCTATTTGACCGGTCTTCTGGTCAGCAAAAACCGACGGCAACCCGATGACAGTTGTTGATCTCTCCCGCCGAAGTTGGTGGTGAAGATGATGCGGCTGAGGTCGCGGGAAGCACTGGCCTGGGTTCGAGGAAGTAGGGATCACCGTCGACTTTGTCCCAGTCAGCCCGGATGTGCGCGACGCTGAGCGCCCCGTCCGCCAGGGTGAGTTCCAGCAGCCAGACGCTTCGCACTCGGCTCGAAGGTGGGGGCGGTTGCTGGGAACGGTAGCCGGCAGCGTCGTCGTGGTGGAGATGACCGCCCATCCCGGACGCCGAAAGACTGTCCGCTGATGTGCACTGTGTATTCCTCTCCCTGAACCGTAGAGGGTGTGCAGGTCATTGCGCTCACCGGTTGCGACGTCGATGGACGCGATCTGCCCTCTGCCGTAGTCGGCAACCACCAGGAGGTCCTCGCGGTCTCGGACCGAGAGCGAGGTCGGAGTGTTCCGACCTGTCGAGGAGCTGACGCGACTGCGCTGAAGTCGGCGCTGTAAGAGAAGGTTCCACCTCTGCCGGCCAGGACGGCACCACATACCCGCCGCTCGGTGTCGTTGAGATGTGGTCCGGGAAGGCTCCCGGAACGGGGAAGGCCGAGGCATCCAGGGTTCCGATCACGGTTTTCTTCTCAAGGTCGATACTGAGAAGCCCGTGACAGATATTGCTCCGGCATCCGCATCGTAGGAGGTGCCATGAGCCCTCAGGACCTTGCCGTCGGCACTGAAAGTGCCTTCTCCTTTGGTCCAGAAGGACGTGGCCCCAGGCCAGGGGGTCTGGCCCGTGAAGTCGAAGACCTGTTCCTTGGTTCCGGTCTCCACATCGAGCAGCCACCAGACCATGCCTCCGTTGCGTTCGGTGAAGTAGAGGCGGGCGGGTTCGCTTGATGCCAGAGAGGTTCGCAGTCACCGGCCAGGTCCGGGAGCTTGCGCAGATACCCGAAGGTGGTGGCGTCGCAGAGGTGCCAGAAACCCTTGCCGTCCTGCGCGAGATAGCGGGTGTTGTCTGCATTGAAGGCCTGCCGCCTAGAGTACTCGTGCCGCATACGGTCGCCCTCCCCCTCGGCGACGGCGGTCGCGCGGTACAAGCGAGTTCCGTAGGCGGGTCGATCAGGACATCGACAGCCCGGTGGAGCGTTCCGGCCGGGCAATGGCTTTTGATCGGATCATCCGACAGTGGAGTGAGCCGGAAGCTTGGCTCGTACAGCGCATCGAAGGATTGCTCGGTCTCACACCGGGCGTGAGATGCCACCGCCGACGTTGATGGGGAGGAATCGGGAGCGATCGCAGCACGCCACCAGACCAAAGCTCCGGCCCCGAGAAGGGCAATGACGGGAAAACCGACACAGTTCATCTGTCTCCTCCCAGAACACGATCGTCCTCCCTGTCGCCAACTCTGGCGCCACGATCGTGATGCTACGTCCGCAACATTCAAAAAGATCTTCCGGAAATCAATCGGCTCTTCCTGAAACCGGCTGACCCCAGACCCCGCAGAAGAGCGGCCCAACTCGAAGCCGCCCTTGATGCCCGATAGCGCAGAACCCGACCACGAGCCAGCTCACCACATGCATCTAGGGTGGTGGGACGATCCGCGAGAGGAAGGTGCGTGATGCAGACGATCACCCCTCAACAATGGTGTGGAATACCCATGGTGGGCATGGGCGTGTTCCGGATGACCGGGGCTGGTGCGCGCGCACTGCCGGTGGCCCTCGACATCGGTATCGACTGATCGACACAGCCGCCTGTACGGCAACGAAGAAGCGGTTGGTGAGGTCGGTCGCGGCCTCGGCTGCCTCGCGACGAGCTGTTCATCACCACCAAGGTCTGGACGCGACTTCGTCGCGACGCCACGTTGCGAGCCTCGATGTCGCCTGAGCAGGTTGAGGCTGGATCGCGTACCTGTATCTGGCTACACCAGCTCCTTCAACGACTGCTGGCGTGGCGGCCTCGAAGAGCTGTGCGGGCAGGGGTCGTCCGCGCGATCGGGGTGTGAATTTCTGCCGATCGCTATTTCGACCTCGCCGTCCAGCTTGTCCCACACCGCGGTCAACCAGAGCGGGGTACATCATCAACGAGGGACCTGCACGAGATCACCCGGCGGGCACGGCACCGTCCTCCAGCGCGCTGGCCCAGGAAATCGGAATCCACGTCCCCCGGCGCTGCGGAGGGACGCGGACAACATGGGAAATCGGTGGCGCAGATGATGCTGCGGTGGCTGGTGCAGCGGGATCTCCGTGTCAGAGCACCCACGAGGCCCAGCTGCGGGAAAACCTGGATGTCTTCGACTTCGAACTGGCTGAGGCCGAGATGTCGGACATCGCCACCTTGAGAAGTACAAACCGAACGCGGGCATGACCCATCACGACCCGCGGCTGCTGGAATACGGCACGACAAGTACCGCTGACCCACCCTCTCCAGAGCTGGTCGTGCCGAAACCACCGCTGCAGAGTGGTCAGTCTCCGGGGGTTTCATACATGATCACGGGATAGTCGGATCTGGTCATGTGCAGCCAGTCCTTGACCGTGAAGCCGAAGCGTTCGTAGAGTCGCTGGCTTCCCAGAGTGGTGGCCTCTAGGCATGCGGGCAGACCGGCCTCGTCGACCACTTCGAGGCGGTGGTTCAGCAGCCGCGACCCGATACCGAGGCCGCGCCTCGTACCGACGATGTCGACGAGGTACCAGTGGGCGCGATCGGGACGACTCTTGGCGAAGACATCGAGTCCTCAGGGTCTGCGGCAGACGCAACCCGCACCGCCGAGACCACCCGCGGCAGCTCGCGCACCTTTCTCGCCCAGCTGGAGGTCTGGCGGTCGGGCGATTCCCATGCCGCGGCACCGACCAGGCGACCGTCGTCCTCTGCGGGCCAGATCGACGGCCCCTCCTGCCATCGCCCCGGTCCACAACTTCGGACGAGGAACACCTTCGTCAGGCGCTGCAGCCGATTCCGCTCGGGATCATCACCGCAATCACCGGATCGTCGTGAAAGCCGCAGCGAACAGACCAGCCACCTCAGGCAGGTCCGCCTCCTCCTGGACGATGGCAATGGTCATTCGGTATCCCTTCGGTGTCGTGGTTCTGGTAGGCGATGGCACTCCTCAAGAGGGAGCAAGTTCAACTCATCAGGCTACGGTAGCGCAGACAGAGCATGTTTCACATTTTCCACGCACCAAAGATAAAACCCCTAGGAGCGAGACTCAAAAGCCATTCAGCCGCTTTCATCCCATGGAACTCAAAGACCGGAAACGCTTTTATTCTACATCAAAGGGAAAATAGGGATACCCTCTCGCTTCACTGCTTTTTATACTGTAATGCTGCATGGATGAATTCCGGCACGGTTCTATCGCATTCAAAGCTCGCTTTCGCGTGCAGGGATCGACGATTTTCTACAATACCTTCGCACCCTATCCAGTCTTCAATCAGTTTATTGATGTGTTCATCCTGAAAGAATATCCGACAACAACCAGTCACTCTGCCGCAAGGAGCCAGTTCCAGTCCTGTACAAGCATCGCCAAGAATAGCCCCATCCGGCCGGAGCTTGCCTCGCAGACCGAATACGAGTCCCAGCGGCTGCAGACTTCTGTCATCCATTCCTCGATTAACAGACCATCCTCCCTCGACTGTATTCGGACCATTCTAGGCTCATCCCAGGCAAGCATTCCTCCACGCCATACAGTCTCCCCCGAGTCGATAGAGCCACGAGCTTTAGCACGCATCAGCATTTCTCACCCCACCCCAAGACAACCACCCTTTCCACTTTCTGATGCATGCACCAATAACTCGGCATTGGCGGAAGCGTCTACACCAATATCGTAGTTCAATGTGGCGATCCAATCGGTTTGATAGGAACAGACCAGTCAAGTAATCGTGCAGTTTCACTTTTCCGAACCAGGCATTCCCGAGCTGCATGAACAACTTTGCAATTTACGATAGGTCGCCACAGAAGGAGTAGCCCAGAATTACCGAAAGCGTCTTGCCGACCTCCCCCATGCTGGAATATTACCTGCTTCCTCAACGACCGCGACCATTCCATGTCACTCCTGACGGGAAAAGGCTCTCGCCATTGTTAACGAAGGAGCGATCTCAACTCAGACGTGGTCATATTTGAATGGTGGTGAAGAGCCTCTCGACGTCAACATCACCCGGAAACCTTGAGGCTTATTCATGGGGGTGTGGATCGATGAGCCCCGTGACGGTCATTGTGGCTGAAAGTGTCGTAGGGACGGCGGCAATCAGTGTGTAGAACGGGCCAGGTTTTGAGGTTCGCGATGACGCGTTCGCTGAGGTAATGGTCGTTGTTTCTTTTTATCCGGTGTCGGTGAGTTCACCGTAGTGGGTTTCTTCGTGGGGTGATCATTCCCAATCCGATGTAGCCTTTGCCTCCACTATGACTTTGACATTGAGGGTTGTGGAGAAACGATTCTGATGGCCTCGTGTCATGCACACTACCTGGCAGGGAGATTTAGGCGAGCTGTCCTGCCAAGGTGCAGGGTTCACCCCTGTCGTGTGGTAAATGCCTAGTGCGCTCAGGACGGTCGCGCCACGACAGCAAGCGCCGAGTACCGCGATGATGTACTGGCGGATCTGGGTCGAGATCTTTCCCGCCGGGCACCCCAGGCTTGAGTGACTCTCGGCAATCAGGTAGACCGGCCACACTCGTGAGATGGTGGGTGGGAGAACCATGTGGATGTCGGCCAGCAATTCCTGGGTGAGATTGTGCTGACATTAACACAGTGACTTGATACAGCGGGAATGGCCTGGACATGGGATCCTGCTGCCGGATAGGGTTTCCGGAAACGAGAAGTGGACTCAGTTCTACAGGTTGAGGACCTGTCGCGCTCAAGGCTTGTGGTAGAGTTCATGCGGCGGCTTGTCTTTTATCTGAGGTTCTTGTTTCTACACCTTGAATTGTCTCAGATCGGGCAAGCCGCCCTCACATCCCCCTCTGGGTAAAACCTTAGCCAAGGAAACCCAAAGCACATAAACTAAGCCTCAATGACTGGCGATTATTCCTGATCGCAACCCAGATCATAAGCTCTTCGAAAAACCATTTTTCCTGCGAAATGAAACTCTATATTCACTATATCCATAGCCGCCACGGTTCCGAGTCCTTGGAGACGGCTGAAAAGCTTAAAAGGAAAAACAAGAGAGAGTATGCAGAATCACCATCTCAGCTTGGAAGATTCGCCAGCGTAGATTGTTGAACGACCGGGCACCTGACGCACACCCGATATCGATCCGAAGATCGCTCAGTAAGACGCTTGATGGATTCCATGGCCACTTTTACCATTTTAAATCAACCCAGCTACCTCGTGGGTGAGCAGACCTCGAGAATATAGGTTTCTTGGGAGTATGAACACCTCCGCATGGGGATTGCAATGACGTGCGATGAAGATAGCGAACACTTTAGCAATCTTTCTTCCGGCATAATCCACAGAAACGCTTATTAACTCTCTTGCTCCTCAAATACCGCAGCATACAGCCTCAACAGAGACAGAGCAGGTCGCTATCACTGACGCGAGACAGGTAAAGGAGTATAGCTGCGAGATCATAGATAAGCAAGTCAATCTGATCTGCTTGTTTCTCCCGAAGAACTCACCAAAATCCCTTTGCCAACACCATATCGACTGGGGAGAAACTCTTTAAGGACAGCAGCCCATTTCGCTTCTGAGGCTTCTCCAATAGCACCCCGTGCAAGGGCTAAAGCGGGCGCTCATTCCCAACTCTTCAATTAGACTATTCTGTCAGCTGAGACGTATTATGTTTTTGCCTACCATGAAGATTTTCCTAACCCTTATATGAGAGGATTGTTCAGACGATTTATCGGTCGGCAAATCCCCTAATCAGAGCGCCTTTGAAAATAGCAAAAATAAGCCCTACAGGATGTTATCAGATGGGCCAACAAACACAACTTCAATCAACAGAACTTCCAACAAAAAGGATCACGAGCCAGCCACTGCACTTTGATCAGACCATTAATCTCAAACCGCCCGTGGAGCTAAGGGGATCTGAACCCCTGGCCTCTTCCATGCCATGGAAGCGCGCTACCAACTGCGCCATAGCCCCGTATCTCGCTGACTCCCTTGAACTACTCGGAGCCGCGGGCGGCGTGCAAGCCGCAGGTCAGGGAATCTGTCTCGCAGGGGTGTTGTAGGTGGCGAGTCTGCGTTTTTCTCCTCTATCACCAGGAATAGGTGATGCTTCCCGGGATGCTGAGGACGTCGTCGATGCTCATGTAGGCACTGACCACCTTGGACAGCAGCAGGCCGTGGGTGACGATCAGTACCGCTGTCCCTCGTGCCTTTCCCGCGATCTCCCGCACCGATTCCAGGGCCGGCTGGTCATCTCCGCAAGGTTTCGCCTGTCGCCGAGCGTTGGAAACGATCCCTTGAGGTAGAAACCATGAAACCGGGAACACGCGGATCACTTCAGCGGTGGTCATGCCGCCCAGCTGCCGATGTTGATCTCCTGCAGCCGGGCATCCGGCTACCACGCCGAGTCTGTGGGGTTCCGCGACCATGTGGGCAGTGCGAAGGCGCATTTCAGGTTGGATGTAGCAGGCCTCGAAAGTCCCAGCCCGCGAAGAACCGGGGCGCTTCCTCAGCTTGCTTCTCCCGCACCTCGTCAGGTTCGACATCCGCCTGTCCCTGCAGTTTTCCGAGCTCGTTCCATTTCAGTGCGACCGTGCCGCAGGAACACAAGTTTTGGTGTGTGTCACTGCTCCTCGACGTCCTGTGGCACCGGCACATCGTGTGCATCGAGCGGGATCTGTGGGCAGTCCTTCCACAACCGTTCCAGGTTGCTAGAGGCTGCGTTCCTCGGCTGTGCTGCACATGCACTACGAAATCGATCGTAGTCCAGCAGAACCCAGCGGTTCTCCTCGGTCGCCCTCGCGGCGCACCGGTTTCACCTGGACCCGTTTGATGAGTTGCTCCTCCACAGCGTCGACAACCGCTCCGACCCGGCGTTCATTCTGGCGCTGATGATCAGGAACATCGGTGAGTCGCGAGCTGCTGACTGACGTCGAAGGCGACAATATTGGTGCCAAGCTTTCTCGGCAGCAGCCTCCGCGGCAATGGTCACGTGCGTGATCACGGACTCAGGTGTTGTCAACTGGAACTCCTGTCTCAGGATGCGGGTAAAGACCGCGTTTTCGCGATGTACTGCACGATGCCGTCCGGCACCAGATACGAGATCGGCTCGAACGCTGCACACGCGTACGAGCAGTCGGTGGAGATGGCCAGTGCCGGGACCTCCAGCAGCGTCACTTATCCGATGGCAGATGTGCCAGGTCGTCCTCCGTCATCGGAAATTCCCCGGTCGAGTCACCCCGACGAAGTGAGCCAGATCGAGACAGCTGTTCTGCGCCACGCCACGTGAGGATCTGCCGCACCGCATCCGCCCCGGTGATGAAAAACAGATCCACATCGTCGCCGCGTTCTGCACGAAGATCCTCAGGTGTCAACGGTGTAGGTGTTACCAGGTCGGTCGATATCCACGCGGGCTCACGGAAAACCTGGGGGTCTCGACGCGGTGGCGATCACGGTCATCAGGTACCGGTCCTCAGCCTGGGTCACGTTCCGGTGGGTTTTCTGCCACGGCACACCCGTGGGCACGAAAACCACCTCATCGAGGGAGAACTTGCAGCCACCTCACTAGCCGCCACGAGGTGCCCGTGATGGATCGGATCAAGGTGCCGCCCATCACCCCGAGCCGGTAACGCCGTTCACGTCCTGCCGGGCCACCGCCAATTCCTGTGGTGCTCATCACTCCCCCTGTTCCCTTTCCGCCACTGACCCCGAGCCACCATCCCAGCGCCCCGAGCGCCAGGATCACCCCCTATGATCACGAGGGCCATGACAGAAGCGTCGGCCCCAGTGGGTGTTTCGAGCAAAACCATGCAGGAAATGTTATCCGCTCAACCAGCACGAGCGGTGTCCGCTCATCTTCTTAGTCACCGAATCCCTGCAGCCTCACTCCCCGTCTGACCGTCACAGTCCACTATGTATTTCGTCGAGGTCAGTTCCGCCAGGCCCATCGGGCCCCGCGCATGACAGTTTCTGGGTGGAGATTCCGATCTCGGCGCCGAACCCGGAACTGGCCCCCGTCGACGAGATCTACTGGAGGCGTTCACGAGCACCGCCGCGGCGTCGATCTCGGTGACGAACCGGTCGGCCGCGGCCCGGGACTGCTGTGATGATGATCTCAGAATGACCGGTGGTGTGGCGGTGGATGTGGGTGATGGCCTCGTCGATGTCCGCGACGATCCTGACCGCCAGGTCCAGCGACAGGTATTCCGCATCGAACTCGTCCTCACCGGCAGGGACCACGTCATCGGCGAACGCCACCACCTCGGGGGTTCCGTGGACCGTCACGCCAGCGTCGCGAAGCGCATCGAGCGCGACGGGAAGGAAGGCACCGGCGATGTCACGGTGCACCAGCAGCGTCTCGACGGCATTGCAGACGCTGGGTCGCTGGGTTTTCGCGTTCAGCAGCACGGCGACGGCTTTGCCGATGTCGGCGGAGGCGTCCACGTAGAGGTGACAGTTCCCGGTACCGGTCTCGATCACCGGCACCTTCGCCCCTCGACCACGGCGTTGATCAACCCGGCCCCGCCTCGCGGGATCAGCACATCCACCAGACCCCGGGCGGCCATCATCTCTCCCGTGACCTCGCGTCCCCCCCTTCCACCAGGGCGACGGCGTCGGCACTCACCCTGGCGTTCCTCAGCCCTTCACGCAGGGCCTCGACGCAGACTCGGTTCGACTCGATGGCCGAACTGGAGCCGCGCAGCAGGGCCGCGTTGCCTGACTTGAGGCACATCCCGGCCGCGTCCGCCGTGACGTTCGGGCGGTTCTCGTAGATGATCCCCACCACCCCGAAGGGCACCCGCACCTGCCGCACCTCGACACCATTGCCGAGCCGCCAGCCCCGCACCAGGTCACCCACCGGGTCGGGCAGCGCCGCCACGTCGCGCAGTCCGTCGACCATTCCCCGCACCCGGTCGCCGTCCAGACGCAGCCGGTCGATCACGGCCTCGGGTGTCCCTGATCGCCGCGCTGCATCGACGTCGACTGCGTTGGCCGCCAGCAGCTTCTTCTCGACGGCCGCCACGGCGTCGGCCATCGCGTGCAGGGCACGGTCCTTCTCATCCCGGGTCAGGGTGGCCAGTTGCCGGCTCGCCTCACGGGCCGCCAGGGCTTGGGATCGGAACTCCATGACGGGAGTATAGGAGGCACATACGGCATCCGTGCCCTGTTCCACCCATCGGTTTGCTGGCCTTGTTTCCGTTTCGCTGGGCCTATTCATGTTTGCCTGCGCTGTGAGGCCAGCAAACATCAACAAGCCCAGCAAACCGATATTAAGGCCAGCAAACCAATCGACTGGTGAATCAGGAAATCAGTGGATTCCGATCATCAGATCGCGGTGTACGGCCAGACCTCCGACGCCCTTGCGCCGCTTCAGTTCCGTCGCGGAGCAGTCTGCACTCCACGTGCCAGCAGTGTTCCGCCGGGTCGACGTGATGTCGACGGGATCGCCCGCCTCGAAATCACCCGTGACGTCGTCGACCCCACCGCCAGCAGCGGGCGTTTCCCCTTCCTAACGGCCCGGCGGGCACGCCGGCGTCGATCCGCAGCTCCCATTCACCTCGGCGGCGTGGGCCAGCCACAGAAGCCTGCGGGGTCGCCGTCGCCCGGCGGCCTCGAACAAGGTGCCCACATCCTCCCTTCCAGGGCCTCCAGGAGCTGGTCGGCATGGGCCAGTGCACGAAACCCGCCAGAGGTCGCGATCCAGGCGGCCTCCACCTGGTGCAGCATCCCGCCGGTCCCGACACGAGAACCCACCCGAGAGTGTCGGCCACCAGCGCTCCGTGAAGTCACGGACCCGAGGTATCAACCGGGCCCCGGGTTCCGCCAGGTGTGCGGTGTAGAGGCCGTCCACGTGCCACTCAGGATCACCAGCGCATCAGCCCCGCACCAGGTGGGCGTCAACGCCCTGCCAGGCGGTCGTTGTCGCCGAACCGGATCTCCCCTGGTCGCGAGCAGGTGTCGTTCTCATTGATCACGGGATCACCCCCAGCCTGAACAATCGCGAAATCGTGTTCAAAAGCGTTCAGTAGCTGCGCCCGTCCTGCAGGTCGCCGGCGGTCAGCGGCACCTGCGCCACCATCTGGTGGTGGGCCGCGAAAGCCTCCGCGTAACTCCGGATCAGGATGCCCTGCCCGACCGCAGCCGCCGCTTGCTGGGTCTCGAGATCCCTGGTCGCGCCAGAGCCCCTAATGGTCCCAGCGCCGCAGCAATGGCCCCAGAGGTCACCCAGCACCAACCGCTTGTCACGTGCCTGCAGGGAGGCTGTTCTGCGGCGAGCGTCTCGATGCGCGCCGGATCGAGGTGTCCCTCCCGATCGGTCAGCGACGATGACCCGATCTTCACCACCAAGCGTTTCGCCCCGGTGATCTCAGTCCTCATCAACGACTCACCGGCCTTCCGGCCTGGTATTCAGCATCGATCCGGCGCCGCCGGAAATCGCGGCGAGCCCGTTCGCCTCTCAGCCGGGATCTTCACCCCCGCCGGGAAAGGATCGGCAGTCTCGACCTGCGGGGCGAAATCGAACACCACCGCGTCGTGCACTCCGATGGCTCACCGCGTCGCCCTCTCGGGCCCCGAGTTCAGGAGTTTCTCCACCTGAGCCGGATCAACCGATCCGCCAGGTAACCGACCGCCTCGGCGTTGTTGAAGTCGGTCTGGCCGGATCCAGCGTTCCGGTTTGGCCCCGCGCACCCGCCAGAGGAAACCGCCCTCCCCGTCCGCCTTGCTTCACTAATCGCTGAAAGAGTCGTCGGAGCGATACGTCCCACCGGTTTTGGGTCGCAGGACCTTTCTCGGTGGTTCCTCTGTCGCCTGGCGGCGCGGTGGGTCTCGACGATCCGCCATGGCGACTTCAACGCGTTCAGCCCCTCACCGGTCTTGGTGCTTACCTCGAGACCCGATAGCCACGTTTTCCAGCTCGGGCCGGGCGAGTTCTGCCAACTCAGGGGGCATCGGGCAGGTCCAGTCTGTTCAGCACCACCAGGCGTTCGCGATCCTCCAGACCGCCGTGGGCCACCAGTTCGCCCTCTATGACGTCCAAGTCCGCGACAGGCTCGCGACCCGGGTTCCCAGGTGCCCAGATCGATGACGTGACGATGGCCTGGCGGCGTTCGATGTGTCGCAGGAAATCGAATCCCAGACCCTTCCGAGGGAAGCCCCCTCGATGAGACCTGGAACGTCAGCGACGGTGTAGGTGAGATCTCCTGCCACTACGCGCAGGTTCGGCACCAAGGTGGTGAAGGGTGAGTCGGCAATTTCGGTCAGGGCCCTGGAGATCGCGGCAATCAGCGACGACTTCCTGCCGACGGAAACCCGACCAAAGTCGATGTCGGCCAGCACCTTCAACTCGAGGCTGAATCAACCGGGTTTCGCCCTCCTCGCCGAAGCGCGAAACCGGGCGCTTGCTGAGCAGCGGTCGCGAGCGCTTCGTTTAGCCCGAGCCCACCCCTTGCCACCGAGGACAACGACGTATTTCCTCACCGGCTTCGGTGAGATCAGCCGGTGCTCGCCCGTGGTCGCATCGGAGACGACCGTCCCGGCAGGTACCGCCAGGACCACGTCTTCACCCTTGGCACCGTGCTGGTGGTCACCGCGACCGGGCTGCCGTTCGTTGCACGCGCACCGATTGGCGATGGTATTCCACCAGCGAATTGAGGGTTGTCCGGCCACTCGGAGAATCACGGATCCTCCGTCGCCTCCGTTGCCTCCGTCTGGGCCGCCGAGGGGCTTGAACTTCTCGCGGTGCACCGAGCGCGCAGCCGTGACCGCCGTTGCCTGCCTGCTGGTAGTTTCACGCGATCGACGAATGAGGAATTGCCACGGCTGAGGTATCTCAAAGTGCTTTGAGAACCGAAGGCGACGGGCCCTCCCGCACGAGAGGAGGGCCCGTCGCTCAAATATCCGCTGTTGGCTCAGGCCTCGACCGGAGCCACGTTGACGACGCGGCGACCACGCTTGACGCCAAAGTTCACCTTTACCGGCGGCCAGCGCGAGAGGGTGTCGTCGCCACCGACCGACGTTATCGCCGGGGTGGAAGTGGGTACCGTGCTGACGGACGATGATCTCCACCCGCACCAACGACCTGCCCGCCGAAACGCTTCACCCGAGGCGCTGGGCATTGGAATCACGACCGTTTCGCGTCGAGGACGCGCCCTTCTTGTGTGCCATCTCTGCTCCTGCCTCAGTTCTTGATGTCGGTGATCTTGACCTGGGTGTACCGCTGACGGTGCCCCGGCGCTTCTTAGTAGCCGGTCTTGTTTTTGTACTTCCAGGATCCGAATCTTAGGGGCCCTTGGTGCCTCGCGCACCTCGGCGGTCACGGAGACTGCTTGCCGGGAGCCTTATGGCGTCGGAGGTCACGGTGCCGCCATCGACCAGCAGCAGCGGCTGCAGGTTGATGGTTTCGCCGACCCCTTCGGACACCAGGTCGATGTCGAGGATGTCGCCAACAGCCACCTTGTGCTGGCGTCCGCCACTGCGCACGATCGCGTACACGCCTGATTCCACCTTCTTTTTCTAATGCCTTGGGAATCTCCCGTGACGCCCGTGCGGGCCCAGCAGGAGACGTCATCTGGCCGCAGCAAAGCCGCGGCCTGACAACCGAGGGACAACTTTACGGTCACCGTCCCGCCGGGTCAAAACCCACCGACTGCGATTCTTCACCGAAGTTTCCGCAGACGACCGCAGGTGCCCGGGAAAAAGGACGAGATGACTCACCACGGACTGCCCCTTCGTCGCGGCCCGCATCAACCAGCTTTGTGCAAACTGCTACCCATTCTTCCTACGGCGACGCCCCGGACCTGCGCTCACTCACCATCTGCCGGGGCCTGCAGATCGACGGGGCTGTCGAAAATGCAGGTAACCGGAGCCATGACAGTGGCTGCACTCCTCCGTGAACGCCTCGGCGAGTCCGGTTCCGATGCGTTTGCGTGTCAGCTGCGCCAGACCCAGACTGCGTGACTTCCCGCCACCTGGTGCCTGGTGCGGTCGCGGCCCAGGCACTCGACGAGACGTCGCCAAGAGCAGTTCACGGTTGCTGACGGCAACACCATTCGATGAAGTCACGCGCATGGTGCCGCCAAGGTCGCGCAGCCTCAGCTGCCGGACAATCTCCTCGGCCGCCTCCAGGTTGTTGCTGGTGACGCGTGGCCTCGAGGTTGCCTCCAGAGCCCGTGAACCGCCCCGTGTTGACGTCGATGACGGTCGCATGCGCTCGGTGCGGTCGATCTAACGCGACCGCCGGAGGGCAGGAAGACGCTGCGGTCGAGGGCCTTGGCGATCTGCTCGTCGATGCGGTACTGCGCAAACGGGTCTCGGCCGTCCTCACTAGGTTCGAACCGTTCGATGCGATCCACTAGATGAGGGGCGACGTGCCTGGCGTAGGCCGAGATCGCCTCGTGGGCGTCGTCGCCCTGAACGGTCAGCTTCGCGAAATCCTCGGTGAACAGATCACGAACGATACGACGTCAAATCAGGTTCCGGGTAGAGAGCTTCGGGGCTCGCCGCTTTCACCTTCTTCTCGATGACCTCCCACTGGGCCTTGAGCCGATTGACATCGCGCACCAACTCCTCGGCGGCCACCCCTCGGCAGCAGTGCGCACGATTACGGATTCGTTGTCGCCGATCAGTTCTCGAGGATCTGACGCAATCAGGCGCGTTCCACGTCCCGGAAGCTTGCGGGAGATCCCGGACGAAAATCGCCCTGGGGAATACAGCGATGTAACGGCTGGCGAGGGGAGATGTGCCCGGTCAGACGGGCACCCTTCGCCCTCGACGGGATCCTTGGTGACCTGCACGAGCACCGGCTGCCCGGACTTGAACACCTTCTCCACCTTGCGATCCTCGGCGGTGACACCGTAGGAGTCCCAGTCCACTTCACCCGCGTAGAGGACGGCGTTGCGCCCCGCCCGATGTCAATGAGACGCCGCCTCCATGCTAGGAAGCACGTTCTGCACGCGCCCCAGATAGACGTTGCCAATCAGGGATGCTGGCGGACGCGCGATCCACGTAATGTTCGGCGAGTATCCGTCCTCGACCACGGCGAGTTGGGTGTGAATCCTCTCGCTGACGGATCACGAGTCCGGTCCACGGATTCACGACGCGCCAGAATTCAGCCTCGGAGAGGATCAGGGCGCGGCGACGACCAACCAGCGCGGTTCTCCTTGCGACGCTGCCGTTTGGCTTCCATGCGGGTGGAACCCTCGATCCCGTCACCTCGTCCCCAGCAGCACCCTTCGGTTCGGAGCCGCTGGGAACGACGGCGACGGCGGCGACGGCGACGGGTGCCGGTCGTCTCCTCAGCACCTCCTCGGAATTCTCCTCCTGCCCGAGGCGTCCTCTTTCCTCGCTGGATTCCTCGCTGGGCTCGTCAGGAGATGATTGTCGCCGGTCTCCTCCTCAGTTGCCTCCTCTGCGGCGGAGCCACGGCGACGACGCCTACCACCGCGGCGGCGGCGGCGCCTGCCGGACGTTCCTCCTCGGCCTCGGCACTCGCCTCCCCCGGTTCCTCCGTTGCGTCCACAGCATCTGGCTCTTCTTCGGCGCTGTCCCCGCCGGTGCACCATCTGCATGAGTCCTCGGCAATGGCGTTGGCCAGTTTCTCCAGGACGCAGTACGCCCCCTCGGCAGTGACTAGGGTCGCTTCATCGTCGCGCGTCAGGCCTTCGCGGCTTCCTCCGCGGGCGAAGCCCTACCGCGACTACCGTCTTCCGCTGCCCCTTCTGTCTCTGACCGCCGCCCCTCTTCCATCTGTTCAAGCGATTCGAGTTTCTCGATCGGCGGCTCCTGCGGACCTGGTCGCGCGTCGACGACGCTGCCTCGGCGCAGGAGTGGTTTCCGTTTCTTCCTGGATCTCCCGCGCCTGTTCCGAGCCAGAATGGACTTCAACCTCAGAAGAAGTCATGTTCGGCGTTTCGACAGGCCTCCAGCAGCTCGTGTGGCTCGGCGAGCGGCGCTGTCTCGGAGCCGGCTCCGTTTCACCTCGGACCCAGTGGTCCCCGGAGGGGTTCCCGGGGTGGCGGCAGCGGTGGTGACAGACGCAGTCGCTGGAACGTCCACCTCGACGGGCGGACCTGCGGGACGCGAAGCGGCGCGACGACGCCGGCTTCTCGGGGCAGCTGCCTCCGACTGAGGTTCAACGACCCTCTCGGGCTGTATTTCGGGTTCGGCGGGGAATCTGAGCCAGAGGACTACCCGAGGCTTCCTCCTCAGGTTGCACTGTGCAGGCCTCAGCACGGCAGCCACGATGTCAGGTAGTACCAGGAAGCGCTGCGCAATTCGTGTCCGCGCTGCGCAAGCTCGGTCAGCAGTTCCCTACTGGTGATACCGAGGTGCTTGGCGAGCTGATGGACTCGAGGCGCGCAGGCAGCTCGCGATGCAACGGTTCACTGCGGTTTCGGATGCACTTTGACTCCTTCGGGCGCATTGACGCCAGCTTCGGCGTGGCTTGCCACGCCTCCCAAGACTCAAGGTCAGCCCGGGCATCAGGCCTCCGCGGTCGAGTTCGTCGTCGCGGTGTTCAGCCCGGGCTGCCTCTCAGCGGCACCGGCGGTGCGCTGACCTGGTGATCATTGTTCCCAGCTTGCGTATGTCGCGGGACCCCTACGCTCCGCCTGCAGCAGGAGGCGGCGATGAGATAGCCCCGTTCCATCTGCTGGGACACTTCTGTTCGTTCGCTGCCTGCTGGCAAAGGCAGGGCATCCGGCACCTTCACAACCCTCGGCAACCATCCGGCGCATCCACTCCTGACCGATTTCCAGGTCTTCCACAGCGATCCTGGCACATCTTCACCATTGGGGCGCAAACACTGACCCACGGGACTTTCATCGCCCCAGAGCACCGCGCAGAGACACGCCACAGCCTGTCCGCAGGGCTTTTTGTGTGTGGTTCCGGGTCACGATGGCATAGTGGATTCCTGTCGCGACACCGTTTCAAAAGGAGCTGAAATGAACGCGCAAACCCCCACCGTCGTGTTCGCTGGAGACTCCATCACGGACACCGGAAGAGGATCGGGCGAGCGGCTCCTTGGGAACTGGTTACGATGGCCAAACTGGCGAAGAGCCCCCTCACCTTCGCTCGTGTAGTCAATGCAGGCGTCAGCGGCGACCGGTTGTGGTTGGAGACACGTTTCAAGGACGACGTGCTGGCCGAGAACCCCGACCTGGTCAGCATCTTGATCGGCATCAACGACACCTGGCAGGCAGTCACGGGAAAACCTCCTGCCGCTCGGAGATTTCGAAGTCTCCTACCGCCACTTGATCAAAGCCTCGGCGAAACATCCACGGTGCTGATGGTGCCGTTCGATGGCACCGTCACCTGACCGGGAGGGGTGGCTCTCGGACCTGCGACCGCGGCAGGAACTGGTGCACACGTCTAGCTGCAGAATACGGCTGCGCTGTTGTCGATCTGGGTTTGATGATTCGCGGTACTCATCGGAGTACGAGAACGAGGAAAATATGGCTGAAGACGGCGTCCATCCCACCGACCTGGGGCACACGTTGATTGCCGAGTGCCTGGGAACGAGGCCCGCACTCGCTTCGAGGCGCTAGCCGCCGTAGCAGCATCCCTGTCCTACGAGGATCACGAGCCGGTTTCCTGTTCCCCGACAAGTAGATCCCGGCCTCACCCGCGACGATCAGCGACCCCGCGGCGAAACCCCGCTGCTGGCCCCTGCAGCATCGGCCAGCGACGTCGCCAGCTCCAGCGCATCCGCCACGCTCGGGGCCTTCTGCACCTTCCGGCGGGCCAGAATTCCTCCGCTGTGCAGCACCAGCTCCTCGACAGGTATGGAACGTGAGTGCGGGCGCGTCACCACCACCTGGTCCGCATAGCGAGGCGAAGATCTCCAGCACCCCGGCGGTGTCCTTGTCGGCCATCATCCCGATCACACCGATCAGCGCTGGAAAGCGAACACCTCGGCATGCCTCGATGGTTGCCGGGCGGCCTGCGGATTGTGGGCGGTATCGACGACGATCGCCGGTGAAGTGCGCACCCAGTTCGAGTCTGGCCGGAGCCACCACGCGAGGCGAGCCCCTCTTCAATGATCCTGGGTTCGAGGCTGACCTCCCGAAAAGCCTCGACGGACGCCACGGCAAGCGCGGCATTGCGGGCCATGTGGGCTCCGTGCAGCGGAAGGAAGGTCCCCCACCGGTCCGCCCTCGGACTGGATCCGGATAACCTGCCGCCCACCGCGGGATGGCGTTCCAACAGGCCCGAAATCCGGACCCTCCGCCTTGACCACAGCGCCGACCTCTACTGCACGTGAGCAGTACCCGGGCCGCTGCTGGTTCCTGCCCGGCCAGCACCGCCATCGCACCCGGTTTGATGATGCCCGCTTTCTCGGAGGCCACTTTTTCCAGCGAGTCTCCGAGGATGTGGGTGTGGTCAAGGCCGATGGGGGCCACAACCGAGACCTGCGGAGCGGCAACAGATGTGGCATCCCAGCTGCCACCGAGCCCGCACTTCAGCCACCCGCGACGTCCACGGGAGCATCAGCGCAGCCGCATGGGCCATGCCGTGATGACCTCGAAAAGGTCATGTCGATCCCGTCCAGTTTCCGGTCATCCACCATTCGGACGAAGGCTTCGATCTCGTCCCAGATCTCGGCGAACCGTGCTTCGGAGATCGGTTCCCCATCGATGGAGATCCGCTCTCGGGCGTCGCTGAGGTGAGGACTGGAAAACCTTCCTGTGCGCAACCCTGCGGCACGCAACAGCGCGTCGATCATGATGCACGTCGATCCCTGCCGTTGGTTCCGCCACCTGGATCACGGGGTGGCTCGTTCAGGATGCCAGCAACTCCATCAGGGCGGCGTAATGCGACTCAGGGGCCGGGCCGACGCGATGTTCCGGGCCAGCGGATGTGAGTTCGGTTACGAGGCAGTGTGTTCCGCGGTGAGGGGACATCCCTAGTGACGCGTTTACTATGTTCTGCGTGATGAGCAGATACCCTGGAGCCCTCCGTGCGACACTGGCCGGACTGGATGGGGTTGGTGGCACGTCTGATACCAGCGCCGTCTTCCTCTACGCGGGCATCGTGAAAATCGAACGTGGATGGTTTCGCCTTCGACATTCGCGCATATCAACTGGTCGGCTGGGAGATTTCCCAGATGCTGGCGTACGTCCTTCCGGTGGTCGAGATCGCGGTCGGGATCCTGCTCATCGTGGGGCTGCTCTCGCTGGGCAGCGCTGGTCACAGCGTTGCTGCTGATCGCCTTCATTGGGCATCATCTGGGTCTGGGCCAGAGAATCAGCATCGACTGCGGCTGCTTCGGACGTGGTGGTGAAGTAACCCCGGATAGCACGCAGTACCCCCAGAAACTGGCCGAGAACTTGTGACGCACTGTGCTGCTGGCTCGTCGTGCGACCACGCTCTCATCAGTTTGGATCAAAACTTTTTGGCTCACCTATTCGTTTCAGCAGGAACCACAGCGACATCGCCGACACTGGCAGATAACGAGGTGAATTCTTACCCCGCGGCCAACAACTCGAACCTGAGCAGACGCGCCGCCCTCAGGAAACAACAGGAATTGGAGCGCGCCACAAGCGCTCAATACCAGGATGATCGGCATTGGCATGGGCGTACTGGCCCTCGTGATAGCCCGGTATCTTCGGATATGTCATCTGGAACACGATGAGCGACAAGGCTCCGGACAAAGCTCCGGCAGCTGAGAGCAACTCACCTCTGCGAACGCCACGGAAGGACATGGCATCGCCATCAAGGCAAAAGCACCCAGCCTGCGGGCGACGTGCCGAACGAATGGTGCTCTACGAGGACAGCCAGTGCCCCATCTGCGAGATTACAGAAACCCAGTTTGGCAACGCCTGCTCAGCTGCTCGATGAGGGCAAGATCACCCTCGAGGTCCGCACCGCCTACTTCCTCGATTACAAGATCCAGCAAACTCCGAACAAGAAGTCTTCCCAACGTGCTGCCATGGCGGCGGCCGCACGGAGCGGTCGGCAAATACCGCAGAATACCACAAAGGTGGTCTGCGAAAACCAGCCCCCAGAGGGTGTCGGTTGCACCGACCCAGCGGCTCGGGGTTGGCTTCGCAGCTGCGCTAAGGGATCACGGGAGACGACTTGGCTTCTTCAGAATCTCTACGACACCCAGGCCTATGCCAGCGCAGAAGTTCCAACGACGCCATGCGCTTGGCCGGTGTCGAGGGCACCCCACGTACGTCGTTAATGGCAGAGAGGATCAATCTCGGGGGCCTCCGCTCAAACGATCCGCAAACTGTGCTGCCGCCATCCAGACCGCCGCGTTCCGGCAACTGATCAGCGACCTGATGTGTCTGGGCCGCCGAGATCTCCCGGCGGCCCCAGATACATCACGGGGCGTGACTTTTCTACCTCATCCGCCGTGCACAACTGCGATTCCTACCATGACGAACCCTGCCTACAACTCCGGTCTCCACCCAGCCGCCCTCGAAAGGTCTCGAGAGCAAATGGGGACAGGTGTGGCACGAGGACGAGCATCTACGCATTCCGGCGTCCACTTCCCGCGAGCAGGTGTTCTCCATCGACACCCCACCACCAACGGTCTCCGGATCGCTACATGTGGGCCACGTCTTCAGCTACACCCACCGACACCATCGCCCGCTACCGGAGGATGCGCGGCAAAGGGTGTTCTATCCGATGGGTTGGGATGACAGCGGCCTGCCGACCGAACGCTCGTGTCAGAACTTTATTATGGTGTGCGCTGCGACCCGTCGCTTCCCACCGACGAGGCTTCACTCCCCAGCGAAGCCCGATCGAAGCGCCAGGTTCCCATTTCTCGCCTTAACTTCATCGAGCTGTGCGAGGCAGCTACCATCGACGAGAAGGTCTTCGAGGATCTGTGGCGGTATCTCCGGATTGTCATCGACTGGGACACCCTCTACCACGATCTCTCCAGCGCACGCAGGCCGTGGCCCAGCGGGCCTTCGTGCCAATCTTGCCCCGCAGCGAGGCCTACCTGGTTGCCCCCACCATGTGGGACGTCACCTTCCAGACGGCGGTGGCGCGAGGCGGGCTGGAGTCGGGAACACCCGGGCGCCTATCACCGCGTCGCCTTCCACAGCGCCGACGGGCCGGTGTTCATCGAAACCAGCCCGCGAGCTACTGCCCAGCGTCTGCGCCCTGATCGCGCATCCGGACGAGCTACCAGCACCTGTTCAGGACCACCGTCACCTCCCCAGTCTTTGGGGGTGGAGATCCCAGTCTGGCGCACACCGCCGCCGAGCCCGACAAGGGTGCCGGAATAGCGATGTGCTGCACCTTCGGCGACCTCACCGACGTGCAGTGGTGGCGGGAACTCGATCTGCCAACCCGCACCATCATCGGTCGCGACGGTCGCCTCCAACGCGAGACCCCTGGGTGGCTCACCAATGTCGAGCCCTGGACCGAGCTGGCCAGCAAAACCGTTTTTCTCCCGCCCGGGCGCACCATCGTGGAGCTGCTGCGCGCATCCGCGCGATCTCGACAGGAGCCGAAACCCATCTCAGCCGCGTGAACTTCTGCGAGAAGGGTGACAGGCCGCTGGAGATCGTCGCCACCCGCCAGTGGTACCTGTCCAATGGTAGCGTGACGAACAGCTGAAGACCGACCTGCTGAGGCGCGGTGAGGCCTGGACCCGGAGCACATGCGCCACCGCTACGACAACTGGGTGGGTGGTCTGAACGGCGACTGGTTGATCTCGGCAGCGGTTCTTCGGGTACCTTCCGGTCTGGTATCCGCTCGACGCCGACGGTGAAGCGCGCTACGACCAGATGATCGTCGCCGACGAGGCCTGCCTCCCGTCGACCCCGTCACCGTGCCCGCGCCGGCTACGAGGTCGCAGCGCGGATTCCGGGCAGGGTTCATCGCCGACCCCGACGTGATGGACACCTGGGCGACCTCCTCGCTGACCCCACAGATCGCGTCCGGGTGGGAGCGTGACGAGACTGTTCGGCCTCACCTTCCCGATGGACTATCGCCCCCAGGGCCACGACATCATCCGAACCTGGTTGTTCTCCGGATCGTGCGCCAATTTCGAGAACCACTCGCTGCCGTGGCGGCGCACCACCGATCTCGGGTTTCGTCACCGCCGGACCGCAAGAAGATGCTCCAAGTCCGAGGAAACGTGGTGGTTCCCTCCGACATCCTGGAGACGTTTCGGCTCCGACGCACGTCAGGTGGCGCGCCGCCATAGCTCGACCCGGCATGGATTCGCCCTTCGACCAGTCGCAGATGAAGGTGGGACGCCGGCTGGCCTGAAAATCCCTGGACCGCGAAATTCGTTCTCGCCTGGCCCCGAGACCGGGGTCCGCCGCCGTCACCAACCCGGTCGATAGGGGCGCTGCTGGCGTCGCTGTCGGATGTGGTCACCGCCTGCCACCGAGACGTTGGCACCTTCGACTGACGCCCGGGCACTGTGAGACCAGGAAACCTTCTTCTGGTCCTTCTGCGACGAGCTACTTGGGCTGGTCAAGGGAACGTGCCTACGGCTCCAGGGGTCCTGGGCGCAGGCCTCGCACTGATCGGCGCTGGCCAGTGCCTCTCGACGTGTACAGCTGCGGTTTGTTCGCCCCACGTTCCTGCCGTTCGTGACGGAGACATGGTCCTGGACCCACGACTCGTCCATTCACCGTTCTGCCTGGCCCACTGCCGGAGAGCTGGCGCCCGAGTGGCGACCGGCAATTGCGCGGCCGACGTCGCATCGGTGCTGATAGCGGTTCGCGGAGCCGTCGAACGCGAAAGTGTCATGAAAAGCCCCGATCCGGAAGGCCCGTTTCTCCTGGGTGAACAGGCCCGCCCAGGAACGCCTGAAGGCCATCGAGGAAGACCTTCGTGCCGTCGGTCACATCACGGGCGAGTGTGGCTGGAAGATCTCGAGTGCGCCCTGACAGTCGAGGCGGAACTGCAGACCCCCGCCGCTTGAAACCAACTCGGAAGGGTCATCGCCGTTTCGCTGGCGATGACCCTTCAGTTTCCGATTCAGCCGGTGAAAGCCGCGGAGGGCACGCTCCGACGCCATTGCGGGTTTCTCCTCAGATCGAGCCAGGGCCTCGTCGACGGCGACGTCGAGGTTAGATCTTCTCCGTTCTCCCCAGTCGGACGGCCCCAGGGGAATCTCGATGTCAGGGTCAGTTCCATGGTTCTCACCCGAAGCCATAGCGGTGGAAGGCAAAGGCGTAGCGGGGCTGGGTCACGCTGGTACCGTCAACCAGTTCGAACCGCCCATCGGTTCCGACCACCACCCCAGCTGCGCTCCCCCACCACGGGGCCGAGCCCAGGTTCTGGGCAGCAGCGGTGATGATGTCGCCATCGGATGCCGCGCTAGAGGTTGGTGATGAACACCACCGGTCGCGCGCATGCCCTGTACCGGATACGGTTCCGGCATATCCATGTGCCGGGCGTAGCCCCAGCCAACAACAGTCCGCATCAACCGTTCCAGTACCAACGACGATGTATGTCCGCCGCTGTTGTACCGTACATCCACCACCATCGCCTCGCAGCGGGAGGCCTGCTCGATGAGCCGGTGGAACTCGGCCCAACCCTCGGCCATCATGTTCGGGACGTGCACATAGCCGACCCGCCCCTGCGAGCGTTCCCTGACCCGCTCAGTCCGGGAGGCCACCCATTCGTGATAGCGCAGCCCAGCTTCGCTGGCCACGGAACCACCACCGCTCTTCGTCTCGCATCTCGCCAGGGCTGTCAGTTCGACGCGGTGCCTGCAGCTCCCAGCAACAGGGCGTTGATGTCGGGAACTTCCTGCAGTGGGATGCCCGTCAACGAGCCACGATTACATCTCTCACGGGCTGCCACACCCGCCGCGCGCAGCGGACGAGCTTTGGGATCGGAGATTCGCCTTCAAGGATCCGGTTGATGACGACCTCGCCCTTCTCGTTGCGTCCCAGATCCGCCCCCAGCCAGGCCACTTTCGCCTCGCCGTAGCCGCTGCTGGGGGTGACGTAGGCGTGGGATGTGTTGAGTTCTGCATTCGTCTCCACAAGCACATCGACCAGGTCGTCATGGGTGTCAATCTTTTTCCAGCAGCGGTCCGGTAGCCCGCGCACACCGCGTCCCAGTCGATGCCGTTCATGTCCTCACGCCAATAGTGGTCCGCGCATCAGCCGGGCGTTCTCATCGAACATCTGCCGCCACTCGTCACGAGGAAGCAACTGGCGGCGCAACCGGTTCAGGTTCACGGCGATGCGGTCCTCATCCTCAGCCCGAACATCTGCTGGCTGCACCCACAGGTCGTCGCCGTTGCGCACCACCACTTGCCTGCCGTCCCCACTGACCGCGGCATCGTCACAGGCGTCGACCACCGCAGTCAGTTTGCGTTTGGTGACGTCGTAAACCTCGATGCTGTCCCTTCGTCTCCTGTCCGGCGGTTGCCTGGGCCGAGGCACCCCGGCGTGCGGGGTAGGCGTCGCCACAGAGCCTCGGCGGTGGCACCAGGGCCCGTCATAGCGACCGGCTGGCACGGGCGGCGGAACCATCCGGTCCTCCACGCCCTCGACATCAGGACGACATCCACCTCGGTTTCTCGTCCATCGCCTCGATTCCGGTTTCGGTCTCGCTGATGGCCCAGCCGTCGGCGGACGCCTGAACAGGACAGGATCCTCCGCGCTCAGGGAATCACTGGGTCCTTGCGTGTGAAACCGAGATCGAAATTGATCTCATCATAGGCAGGATCAATGGTCCGACTTGACAGAAAGTACAGGTCACGGCCGTCGAGAGCTGAACGTGGGCGAAGTCGTTGAACTGTCCGCGGGTCAGTTCGAAAGGGCTGGTCCTCCGCGAGATCGTGGCCGACCAGCGTCCCAGCGCGCCCTCATTCGAGCGCTTCCGCACACCAGGTGGCGTCCGCCGGGGCTGGGAAGCCAGCCCGTCGCCTCCCCTGCCGAACTGCCCACCTTCTTGACCGTGTTCCCAGCGACGTTCACCACGAGCACCGCGCCCGTCGTCGGGAAGCCACGGCCCACCTCGAACCCTCGGGTTCGCGCCAAAGGCGAGCACCCGGCCTGCTAACCGTGTCAATCCGGCGAGTTCCTCTTGGCCGTCAAAAGACACAGATCTCCAGGCAGTCCTCACCCTCCGGATCAGTGGCCCAGATGCCCTTTCCTGTGTTCCCGGAAGTGGAGACTGGCCTCCCGGATTCGTACACCCGGCAGGCGCTCAGGGCGCAGGCTGGCCCAGGCAGTGGGTCAGAAACCACGCCTGTCCTCTCCACTCGACAGGAACCGTCGCCACCGTAGTCCGGTGTCACAGACTCCAACCGGTCCAGTGCCTCGACATCGACGGGAAGCGGATTCACCCAGCGCGAGGCCAACCGGAATCTCCCGCGGTTCCAGCGTCGAGGGAATCGAGGACGCGAAGTTTTCCACGGGCGTGGAGACCACCCTCTTGCCATCCGTCGTGGCGTCCGGCAATACCCTTCGGCGAACGTGTGCGCGGTGTGAACCCGCAGATCGCTGCCGTCTGGTTTTCACGCTCCACACCTGGGCCTGCTCCCCGGCTTCTCTGGAAGCCGCGCGCCAGATCCGAGGGTGAAGACGATGCGCTCCCCGACCCAGCAAGGACCGGCCAGGCTCGCGGTCTCTCCGGGGAGCAGACGTGTCCAGTTTTCCTGCTGCGTCGGACACCCACACCCTGTTCACCACGCCCCGGTAGCGCTTCCACTGCTCCGGACCACGGAAATTCGGAGAGCCAGCACCACCCGGCCTTCCGGGTTCCGGTCCGCCCAGCCGAGGCAGGGTCCCCACGGCAGTCGTTCCAGTTCACCTTCAGAAAACCGTGTACAGCCAGGAAAGCGCTGCAGGGCCTCGTTGTGCATGGAGGCCACGAGCACATGTTCCTCGTCCAGCCTGCCGCACACCTGCATGCGAAAAGCACTCAGCCACGTGATGCGGCGCCTGCCGCCCTCTACGTCGAGAACGTGCAGGTCCTGGTTGCCCGGGTGCCCGGAAACGAAGCACCCCGCTCTCTTGCCGAGGGGAGAACCGGGGACTGCAGGCCGGAATGTGTTCGGAGGTCAGGCGATGTGCCCGACCTCCCGACTGTCGTCAGCCACAAGTCGTCGTCGGCGACAAAAGACCACCTGGTCCTCATTGACGTGTGGGTATCGCGAGATAGCCGAGAACATGGCCTCAAACCTACCCGCAGAAGCGCCGGGAGATGTCAGGCTGACAAGTCCCGGCGCCTAGCCTCACGGGAGGAAGCCACCAATTCAGGCTGCGCTTTTCCGAGAACAGCTTCACGAGTCACGACGACCTGTGCCACGTCCTCCGCGGAAGGCACCTCAAACATCACGTCGAGCAGCAGCTCCTCGAGATCGCACGCAGACCACGAGCACCCGGTTCTGCGTTCCAGAGCGAGCTCCGCGATGGCGTCAATGGCATCTCCGTGAAGTCCAGTTGCACCCCGTCGAGCTCGAAGAGGCGGCGCGAACTGCTTTAGTTGGCGCATTTGCGGGGTTCGACGAGAATCCGGTTCAAGCGTCGCGGTGCAGACGGCGAAACCGTTGAGATCATGGGCAGGCGCCCGATGAACTCAGGAATCAGACCGAACTGCAGATCCTCTGGACGGACCTCGGAGAAGGGATCTGCGACTTCCTTCCGAGCAGAAGTGTCAGACGCTGAATCCGAGGCCGCTTCCCGATACGGGGTGATGATTTCATCAAGACCAGCAAAAGGCCGACGATGAACAACACCTTGGTGGTTGTCAATCTGAGAAGTCTTGGTGCGGATGCTTGCGCCCACCCTGGGGCGGAACCGATGCGACAGTTCCCTCGAGGGATTTTCAAAAGCGCCTGCTGCACTCCTTCACCGGAAAACATCGCGGGTTATCGACGGGTTCTCTCAGATTTACGCGCGACCTTGTCGATCTCATCAATGTAGATGATCCCGGTCTCTGCTTTCTTGATGTCGAAATCAGCTGCCTGGATGAGTTTCAGGAGAATATTCTCGACATCCTCGCCCACGTAACCGGCCTCGGTGAGGGCCGTCGCATCGGCCATAGCGAAAGGTACGTTGAGCATCTTTCGCCAAAGTTTGAGCCAAGTAGGTTTCCCACAGCCAGTAGGCCCGATCAGCAGGGATGTTCGATTTTCCCCACCTCTACAGCATCATCGTTCTGGCGCGACCGACCAATTCTGGTCTGCTCCGACGTGATGCGCTTATAGTGGTTGTGACAGCGACCCGCAAGAGCTTTCTTAGCGCGTCCTGCCCGATCACGTACTGATCAAAGAAAGTCGCGAGATCTCCTTGGGCTTTGGGAGTTCTTCCTGCAAGCCCGAAGGTTTTCAACCCTGGGAAACTCTTCCTCGATGATCTCGTTGCACAGACCCGATGCACTCATCACAGATGTAGACGCCATCACCCGCGATGAGGCGCTTGACCTGTTTCTGCGACTTGGTGCAGAAGTTACATGAAGACCTCGCTGGTCTCACCGATCCGTGGCACCGAAAACTCCACTCTGTCCGTCAATTAACGACTGGCCACAACCTTACTCGCCAGGGTGGCATTTCGTGGCGCAACTCCCTGACGAGCCCCGAGTTTCCAGGCCCCGACGTCCTTGAGGAGGTCAGGATGTCATCAACGATTCCATACTCAACAGCTTCCTGAGCGGTCAGGTACTTGTCCCGTTCGATGTCGCGGCTACGCTTCGTGACAGCCTGCCCGGTGTCAGCCGCGAGCATATTCTCCATCAGCTCACGGATACGCAGGATCTCCTGGCCTGGATCTCCAGGTCTGAGCTCTGCCGTAGCCTCCCTCTGTTGCAGGCTGATGGATGAGGATGCGTGACTGTTGGGGAGCGCCAGACGCTTGCCCTTGGTCCCTGCTGCGAGAAGGAGCGGCGGCGGCGAGGCCGCCTGCCCCGAGGCAGACCGTCTGAATGTCCGGTTTGATGTAGCGCATGGTGTCGTAGATGGCGGTGAGGGCCGTGAACGAGCCACCTGGCGAGTTGATGTAGATGGAGATCTGCCGCTCCGCATCCATCGACTGGAGACACAGCAGCTGGGCCATCACCGCGTTGGCGATGTCATCGCTGATCGGGGTGCCGAGGAAGATGATTCGGTCCTCGAACAGTTTCGTGTAGGGTCGACGCGCCGAAGACCGTAGCTGGTGCGTTCCTCCACTGGGGAATGTAGTGAGTTGCTGGTCACTTGTTCGGGAGCCTCCGAGTTGATCTGGGACGCACGCTCGTAGACGTGGTCGATAAAGCCGTATTCGAGTGCCTGCTCAGCCGTGAACCAGCGGTCCCGATCTGAATCGGCCTCGATCTGCTCCACGCTCTGACCGGTGTGCTGCGCGATGAGCTGAGCCATGGTCTTCTTGATGTGCAGCGACTGCTCCGCCTGAATCCGGATGTCGGACGCAGTACCGCCCAACCCGTCGGAGGGCTGATGCATCATGATGCGGCTGTGCGGCAGTGCGTAGCGCTTACCGGGGGTGCCCGCTGACAGCAGGAACTGTCCCATGGAGGCCGCGAGCCCCATCGCAACCGTAGCGACGTCGTTGCTGATCCACTGCATGGTGTCGAAGATGGCCATGCCGGAATCGACGGACCCGCCGGGGCTGTTGATGTAGAGGTAGATGTCGGAGCTCGGGTCCTCGGCGTTCAACAGCAGCATCTGGGCGCAGATTGCGTTCGCGTTCTCGTCACGCACCTCGGATCCCAGAAAGATGATGCGGTTGGCCAGCAGGGAGGAGTAGACGTTGTCCGTCATTCCCAGACCCGGAGCCTGCGGGGCCGCCATTGAGATGTCGTTTCGCTTGTCGGTCACGTCATCAACGTACCGACTCGGCGATTTTCAAGGATGGCCCGCCCAGATCAGTCAGTAGCGACGCTCATCCCCGGAATCGTCGCGCATCGGTCTCGCGTCGGATTCTCGATCGCGACGCACGGAGTCTCTCACAGTCGCTGGTGTCGACGGAGTCGGGGTTCGACCGAGATCAGTGCGCCCACCCAACGAGGCCTCGGTCGTTGTCGAGCAGCAGGGATTTGACCATGAGCGTCAACGGCGGGCGAGGAGAGCCCCGAGCGCACCAAAGACCGCAGTCCACAACAGCAGGGAGATGAAGGAGACAACCGGAGTGATGCCGACGGCATCACCGGTGAATTTCGGTTGGATCACGGACTGGATCACGAAGTTGAGGGCGCAGTAGGCGATGACCACAATCAGCGCTGCGGTGGGTGCCCTCTCCAGAAGTGCCAGCAGCGCGGGCGGGATCAACCCGATGAAGAAACCGATGTTGGGGATGTAGTTGGTGATGAAACTCAGCACCACCCACACCAGTGGGAGCGAGACCCCTACGAGCAGGAGGGCGATGCCGTCCAGAACAGCAACTACGAGACCGAACAGGCTGGTCACCAGCCAGTACCGGCGGATGCCCAGAGCGAAGTCCTCCAGTGAGCCGTGAAACTGGATGCAACCTGTTGGTGATGGCCAGTCGTTTGGCCATCGTCGGCAGATCGCGCCACCAGGAAAGGCCAGAGCAGATCAGTATCACGGTCAGCGGTGCCCGTTGCGCTCGACGCCTGGCTGACGACGTTGCCCACGAGCCGAGCACGTTCGACGGCGACATCGACTTTGAGCTGCTCGAGCAGCGCTGCCTCGTCGAAACCCAGCGTGCCCAGCCACGTGATCAGCTGGGTACAGAGCTCGAGTGAACTGGGATCCGTAGGAGGTGAGCTGAGGCAACCATGGAGGTGCCCGCCCACACGATGCTCCCGGTGGCGACCACCAGAACCAGCAGCAGCATCACCCCGGTAATCAGGCGGCCGCCAGCGCGGGGCACGCGGTGCCTTGGAGCCACCGGTACACCGGGTAGCGCGGTGATCACCAGGTTGATGGCGAGGAAAGTGGGGCCAGTACCGGGACTGAAATCTCCTGAACAGGCCGAGGGTCGACGATGATGGCACCCAAGACCCCACCGAGCCATGACGAACGGAAATCTGCCCGTTCTGGCTTTTCAGCGGCCCCACGCTTCACTCCGACTCTTCGAGCTCGGGACTTCTCTGATCTCGGTTTCTCGGTTCCGGAGGCTCTCCTCGGGCTCAGGGTTCCTCGGGCGTCCTCGGTTTTCTCGTCGGAACCGTGGGTCATCTCGACGGGTTCCCCTCGAGTCGGTCACCTTTCGCTGCCTCACAGATGGCGGCGAGCGCCTTTCCACGTCGAGATCTCCTGCCGCCACTCGAACATGTGGTTGTGGTCCATCATGTGGTTGACCACTTCCGCGTGGCGTGGTGCGCTGCTCGGTGGCCCTGCGGAGGATCAGTTCGGTGAACTCCTGCTGGGAGACCGGAACCTCGTTGTCGTCAACATACTTGTCGAGGAAACAACTGGGCCCGCAGTGCCTGGGTGGAGCGCTCATCCACCTGCTGTCCCAGAACGCCTCGGCATCCTCTGCTTCCTCGTCGTCGGCCTGCTCCAGGTAGGTCTCGACGGTCAGCAACCCGCGCCAGCTGATCGGAAATCTGGTTGCAGCGGGCTCGAGCTCTGGAGCCAGCACAGCAACTGGAACCTCGAAGTCGACCTGCTCGAGGGCGGCCTCAGGATCTTGTCCCGCGCCTCAGCGATCTGTTCGGCCTTGGCTCGCGCGCCAGACCGCCTTGGCCAGGTCCTCACGCATTTCCTCGACGGTGTCGAACTCAGAGCGTCTGGGCGAACTCGTCGTCCAAAGCAAGCGCTCTTCCTCAGCCACCTGCGTGACGGTCGACTGTGATGTCTGCCTCCTGACCGCGGAAGGGCCACCGATCAGAGTACGTGTAAAGGTCTTTCGACTCCGCCCTTTTTGAGGCCACGGACGGCCTTGTCGGAGTCCGTCAAGCATCCCGGGATCCTCGCCGACGGTGAGGGTGACGCCTGGCAGAGGCCTCCGGCAACCTCCCCCATTCTGGGAAGCGGTCAGATCGACGGTAAGGACATCACCCTCCTGGACTCACGGTCGAGTTCTGTGGTGGTGGCGAACCGTTTACGGAGCAACAAGATGCGCTCCTCCACTTCGTCGTCCAGCGACGGTAGGGCATCCACAGTGGTCTCGATCGCAGCGAAGTCCGGAAGATCGAAGTCGGGTCGGATGTCGACCTCTGCGGTGAACTCGACGAGGCTCGCCATCCTCCAGTTTGGTGATCTCGATCTCCGGCTGAGCAAGAGGCGCCACTTTGGCCTCTGCCAAACCATGCCGTCTCGTACGCGGGCTGGATGGCTCGTTGATGGCTTCCTGAAGGACTACTCCCCGACCGAAACGCTGGTCGATGACAACGGCCGGCACTTTACCCTTGCGGAAGCCTGGGATGTTGACCTGCTCTGCGATCTCCTTGTACGCCTTGTCCAGATGGGGCTTTGAGGTCAGCGAAAGGGATCTCTACGGTTAGCTGACCCTCGTGGGGCTCAGCTTCTCTGCGTGCTGGGCACGAATCGACTCCTGAACTTGAAATGGTCATACACTAAGTTTAACCAGGGCGTCGGGCCAACCAACCGCAACGTGCGCACCCACCGGATCACGATGCACTCCACCGCAGTTGACACTCGTCGCCTCGCCTTACGCCGAACCTCCTTCGCTGCTGCGCACTCTTCATCCCAACCCAGGGAGCCAGCGTGTCCTTCGTCGTTCAACGCCGGGACTTGATCATCTCAACTGGGGATCCGCCAGGAAGCTGCTGAGACTCTCGGACGCTTCGCGGATGTAGCTCAATGGTAGAGCCCCAGTCTTCCAAACTGGCTACGCGGGTTCGATTCCCGTCATCCGCTCCAAGGCCCCACGGGTCTTCACCTCACCGAACCGAGACGGTACAGCGTCGCTACTGTCCGACTCCGTCGGTCACGCTTTTCATCTCGAGACTGATCTACCAGCGCGGACTCGTTCCCCGTTCCCGTCAGGCCAAACCCTTCAGGCACACAGGAGTAGCGTCGCCAAGAACTGCTCCACGGGTCGCTTCTTTCCCGCAAGCGGGCGCAAAGGAACCCCGGGACAGAGGCCTCAGCCTTATCCTTACGACAGGAACGCGACAGGACAAGGGAGAGATCAACAGACCGGGCCCGCTCACCATCAACAGCGCTGCCCAAGCGCTCGCTCACCAAGCTCTTTCCTTCATTGACCGCCGATTGCCTGTCCCTGCTTTGGAAGACTCCAGTGAGTGCTGTTCTCTCGCGCATCCGGGAGCCCGGTCATCACGGATCAGCAGGTACCGTGGAGCATGGGAACCCTTCTGAGACTCGTTGTGGGAGCGATCGCAACAGCAGCTGCTGTCTGGCTCATCCAGGAATCCGCGTGGTCGCCGCAGTCCCGATCAGCAGTACGTCCCTGATCCTGCTCGGGGTGGCTGCGATCATGGGGTGGTGAACGCCGTCATCAAACCGTTCACCCAGGTGACTGTCCTTCTGTCTCGTGGTACTCACCTTCGGTCTTTTCCTGCTGGTGATCAACGCTGCCATGCTGTCCCTGACAGCCTGGGCAGCCCAAAAACTCGGCATCGGCTTTCTTCGTCGATGGGTTCTGGGCCAGCGCTGTGGAAGCATCGTCATAAGTGTCGTGACCTCCCTGCTGGGTGGCATCCTCACGGTTCTGAAGAAGACTGATGGCACGTTGGGCAACCAGCACGAGCGTGCAGTAAACTTCCGCGGGGTCCCTCTGCGGGACACCTGGGACGTAGCGTAGTGGCTAGCGCGCCTGCTTTGGGAGCAGGAGATCGCAGGTTCGAGTCCTGTCGTCCCGACCACACTCATCTTGTTCGAACACGCGCCCTCGGAGTTCCGCTCCGGGGGCGTTTTTGTCGATGTAACAGGGGTGAGAGACACATCACCCGAACCAACAGCCACCTCGACGGACGCGGCCCGTCAGCCATGTTTTCGCCCTCTTTCGGCTGGTTTTCGCGTTGCTACGTGACCTCAGTGAGCCCACCCACGGCCAGCGGGCCGCCTGGTGGAGTCGAGTCACGATCTCCCTCGGCTCAGCGACAGGTTGAAGGGTGTGCTGGTCGTCATCAAGCCAGATCTGGGCATAGAAAGCAGTCAGAAGTTTACGTTTCACCACCGGACTGGCCAGCTCATAGAACCTACAGGGGTCAGCCAGAAGATCGAGGTAGGCCAGCACGGTATCGGCTTCACGACGCAACTGTTCATCAGTGCACTCCAACTGCTGCCGAACCACGGCTCGACGTGTCTGAAGATCACGAAGCCGCTTGCGTAGCTTCTACCAACCAGCCCACCGTCGGCGGCCAAGTCCAACAAACGTTCCTCCTTGACATCCAACCGGGCCAGTTCCTTCTTCAGCCGCCGCCTGGTTTCTTGTTCCGCAGCCTGCTGATGCTCCAAGCTATCTGCCACCCGCTTCACGCAGCGCTGCAACCTCCTCAATGGGGATGCGTAGCGTAGCGACCTCACGCGCCAAGGCGTCTTCAATTTCTGCGACTGGCGGGTGCGGCAAACCACAACCAGCACGGTTGGTGCAGGGTGTAGTACTCATACACCCGCCCAGCACGATTGACCGGCCGCGAATGGATCAACTGACTATTTCGTCCAGCCTCGTAGCAACGACCGCACTGCATCAAGCCGCGCAGAAAATGGCTGTGGCGGCAGTCCCGCTGGTTACGGTGATGCCGCACTTCCAGGACTCGCTGCACCCGCTCAAACAGCTCCGGGCTGATCAAGGCCTCGTGGCGGCCGGGATAATTTCTCCTTGAGACGTCACCTTCCCGATGTAATACGGATCACGCAGGATCGCCGCCAACTGGCTGCGCGACAACGACCGCTGCGGCCAACGACTCGTCTGCCGCGTGGTCAACCCCTGCCGCTCCAAAGCACCAGTAAGCCCCGTCAGGCTGTACTCTCCCGTGGCGTACTGCTCAAACGCCCACCGAATCAGCGGTGCGCGTTCGGGTCGATATCAATGGTGTTGACCAACCGCCCGTCGAAGTCCTTGCGCATTCAAGTAGCCAAGTTTGGCCCGCCCGGTCGTGCCGCCGTTCTGGGCCTTGTCGATGCATCTTGTTCGAGATGTCCTCGCCGCTTTGCCGGACCTGTACCTCGTTCATGATGTCGGTGATGGCCTCCATGGCATCAGCCATGTACCCCTCGCCGAACTCTTCCTTGGCGAGATGAGGCTTGACGCCCATGGCGAGCCAGGACGCGCTGGCGAGTGGCGGCATCGGTGTAGTTGCGGAACGCGCGGGGCAGCTATGCAGATCACCACGTAGCCGATTTGCGGGGTGGCTTCGACGTAGCGCAGCAGCTCACGGAAAACTGGGCGTTTGGCGATGGACTGGGCAGAGTTGCCCGGTTCGACGAACTCGCGGGCGATAGGTGCGTTCAGGCGACGACAGCGCTTCGTGCCGACCTCACGCTGGGTGGCGATGGAGTTGCCGTCCTCGTCGATGTCGATGGCGGTGTTCATCTGCCGGGCTGTCGACACCCGCAGGGTACAGCACCGCCTCCGACCCCTCGGGGATATCGCCGCTGGTCAGGGGAACAACGCCGTCCAGACCCAGGAGTTGGTTGAAGTCCCCGAGGGAGGTTCGGCGTCGTCGTTTGGGCGTCGTCGTGATGGGTCTGGGTGGGGTGCTTGGTGACATGTGGCGTTCTCCTTTCTGCCTGATTGCGACTCATATCCTTCTTCTATTGACGCTCTCTTGGACGAAAAAGTCCAGCCCCCGCGGGGCGAGCAATGATTTCCGGCGACCGGTGGCAAGTACATTGCCCTCGAGATAGGGAAAATCTGCCGCCTCGTTCGGCAATGTTATAGATGTTACTGAGGCAACTCCGGGCACCTCCATTCCCTGAATTGAAACTCGGAATTTGTCTGCCAGGATCACTTACTTGCCCAAGCGGCTTATATGTTTTCATAGATACATAGCCCTCCTTTTCGAGATGGTTGAGGAATTAGTGTTATCAGGGGTTTTGGTTACGGCGGTTCTCGGAGTGTGGGAATGAGCGCCGCTGGGGTGGCGAAGACGAAGAGTCGGTCGGGTAATCTCCGATCGGCGGCGATAGCGGTTTTGAGTCGGGTGATGCGCTCCGGGGTGGGCATGACCCACAGCACCCGCGGGAAGACCTGGTGTTCTTGCTGGGCCTGGCCGGTGTGACGATAGTCCTCGTGGGCGTGGCATTTACGCATCAGGACGGGAAGTGATTCGCTGGCCAGGTCAACCTCGAGTACCAGTAGTCGCGGTAGGCGTGGTTGGTGAGGCTGATCATCATGTCAGGCTTGGGGGAGGTGGTCGACGCCGTGGGGCGTCAGGTAGGGGACCGCCAGGCTTCGGTCTCGATGGCGACCTGGATGAGGTGGAAACAGCCGGTTCGTTCGGCCTCGACCAGTTGGACGTGGATGTCGGTGATGGTCAGGCTGTGTCGCAGGAACAAAAACGAAGGTTCAGCGGAAGCGCCGCCGTTTGCCGTCGGCGAGACGCTGCAATCGCTCCCCACGATATCCAGACACCAGATGAAGGCAGCCGAGCCGTGGCGATCGCCGCCGATGCGTCGTTCCAGCCGGGTGAGCAGCCGTAACTCGAGGCAGTCGCCCGAGGACGCGGGTGCAGGCCCGAGTGGCGGCAGATTGGGTGGCGTGCGTCGCGGTACAGGGCGGCGCAGCTGCCCGGTAGTGGCGTAGCGATGGCGGTTGATGAAGTGGAGGATGTTCCAGTCTCGTTGGCTGAGCCGATCCGCAAGCTGATGCAGATCGCAGCGGCTGACGCGAGGCTGTTGATCATCGGCGCCTCCCTACGGTTCCGGTTCGCAGGCGGTGGATGTCACATGCATGATGCATGACAGTCGTCTCCCGTATTGCGGCGATACGCCTATCCACCGTGGTGACACGCAGCGGTTGACTGCTGCGGTCGGAGTAGCGACCGGACGGGAGAGCGGATGAACCAGCCTCAGGCGATGACTGCTCGCGAGGCCTCCAGATTGGTGCGTCCAAATGGTTCGTCGTCCACGTCGCTTCGCTGGTTGACCGGCTCGCTGGGTGGTGCCGGTGGTTCGTTGGTCACGCGGCCGTAGCGGGCTTGGCTCTCGGCGATGATGGCTGCCGGTGAGGCACTACTGCTCAGGGTGGCGGCAGGGTGCGGCCGGAGAACCAACCCGGTCTGCTGGCCACGTGAGAGCAGTGAGGCGTAGATCTCGTATGGCCCGAGCTGGGCAAAGTCTTCTGGTGCCAGGGCACCGTCCTTGGCGAGGCTGGCGGCGTCGGCGGTGTCGAGGGTGAAGGCGATTTTGTTCCTGGCGTTGGCGTCGATGCTGGCCATGAGTTCGGGCGGCATCTGGCGTCGGAATTGATGCGCCAGGTGCCAGGCGACCTTGAGTGAGCGGGATTGCTCCAGAGCCTCGCCCAGGTCGGTATTGAGATTGAGAAAGTTCTGGGCCTCATCGAGGAACAGCGACACTGGCCGCCGGGTTTCGGGTGGCAACGCGGCTTGGGCCAGGCTCAGCTGCCACAGCTGGCTGACCACCAACGAGCCCAGCAACGCCGCCGATTGCTCCCCAGCAGCCCCTTGTTCAGGGTAACGATGAGAACGGTGGGTGTCCGAAACACCTGCGACAGCTGAAACCGGGGACGCGGCTGGTCAAGAACCGCCCGCAGCCCGGGACGCAACACGAACTGGCGCAGCCGGGACGCGACCGGCCCGATGGCCTGTCCCTGCTGGGCCGGGCTCAGCGCCTCCACTGTGCCCAGAATGATCCCAGTCCCACCGGGTCGGTGATTCGCTGGGTCAGCGACCGCCGGAATCCGGGATCGGTCAGCAACTGGGGCAGCTGAACGATGGTGGCATCGGGCGCGTGCATCAGGGTTAGCGGCGAAGCGTGCAGCACGTCCGGTACGCGGCCCGAACGCTGAGGAAACAGCCCCGGAACAGGGCCAACAGGCTGTCGGCAACCAGCGGACGACGTTCTGGCGTCGTGGCCAGCGGATTGATACCCACTGGGTGATGCAGCATCGGGTCGATCACCACCACGTCGCGGTGGCGCTGGGGCGGCATCAGCGCCAGGGTGTCCATCGCCAAATCGCGCTTGGGGTCGATCAGGACGACGGAACGCCAGCGGCCAGATCCGCCTTGATCAGGTGCAGCAGCAGGGTGCTCTGCCCGTACCAGTCGGGCCGAGATATGGGTATGACGGCGGGCATCACCGATCGCGATACCGATCGGCTGGCTGGTACCCTGGCGCCGTGCTGGTCGCAAACACCCGCTCAGCAGGCGGGTGGTAACGAGCAGGTGGCGGGACGGGCTTGGGGTGAGTTGCGGGCAACGGGCAATTCGGCCTCGCCCCTGCGGCCGGGCCGCGAACGCCAACGCTTCGGCAGGCGTCAAGCGCAGCGGCAGCCACAGCGGCGCCGACGCATTGTCGATGGCATCCGGTCGATCCGGTACCAGCCGCGCGGGTGCCGCCGCTTTGTAGTTGGCAGAAGGCTGCCAGCACCCGCGAAAACGAGGCAGATGACGCCGCAGCGGCGTGTCTGCCGAGGCACCGATCCGCACCACCGCCCGGAACCGGAACTGGTCGCATTTACCGCGCATCCGGGAACGCACCTCGGCGCTGGCTGGCTGCGGACCGTAAAAGAGTTTGCGCCACAACGGCATCGTCGGGTCCTCCGTGGCTGCGGTGATGATCTCCGGTGCCAGCGCTGCACCCAGCACCACCTGCACCACCAGTACGTCATCGGTAGCGGTGGCACTGGCCAGGGCCGCCAGCAGCGCTGTCACCATCTGTTCGCTGCCATCCAGCGCCAAAGCCAATGAGCGTTGTCTGATCTGCACCCGCCCACAGCGGGCAACCTCCGATCGCGGCCGCTTCGGGTCGGTAACAACAACGCCGGGAATGAGCGGTGCGAGCAGGCTTTCGAGTTCTAACACATCCGCGGTCTCAGCACCCAGCAGGTACCGCACTCGTCCGGCTTCGGCCCGCGCCTCCCACACCACTGCGCCGCGCCGGTCATCGCTGGCCAGTCGCGTGAGCAAACCCACCGACCCGGCCATCGACAGCGGGCGTGGCCAATGAATCTGCCGCCAGCCGATCATGAGGCGCTCCGTTCTGAGTTGGAATGAGACGCGGCAGCGCCGTCTGACGTGGCAGTGCGTGTATCGTGGTCATCCATCGCGGCTTGTTCCAGCACCGCCCGGGCCAGTGCGTCGTAGTCGATCTGGTCGCGGCGTTTGGTGCCACACGAATCCGGCGGGGCTGGCGATCACGGCGACGCTTGATCTGACGATTGGTCATTGCTGACCTCCGTCCCGCGGTGCCGCATCGCTGGGCACCGGATATCCCAGGATCTGTATGTCTGCTTCGACGGTGCCCCAGACAAACCAGCCCGGCTGGCGACGGCGGGCGAACAACTCGAGGTAGGGGCCGTCCGACAACCGCTGGATGATGGCGTATTGTTCCTCCGGCTTATGGGAATGTTCCTGCACGGGGGCGTATAGCCACGTCCCCTGACCACGGAACTTGACCGGCGCCATGGCCGCGCGGTCCCGAGTAGCAGATGCTCCGTCTGATTCCGCAGGTAAGCACCCAAGCCCATCCGCGGTTTTGATCCACGTCAGCGGCGATCGGTAGGTAAAGCCCCACGCCTCCATGACGTCGATCCCTCACGAATCCCCTGTTGATAACCCACAGATACAAATGCGCGTTCGCCTCCGCCAGCTGAGCTACCGGCAACCGCTTGATTCGCTTCAGGCTCATTACCGGATAATGCGCCGATGCGCCGTAGCGACCCTTCTGCCCAATATCCCAGGGCGGATCCGCCAAAATGGTGCGGAACACAGACGGCACACGACCAGTCCGGTTCGAAGGGTTAGTGATATTATTCATGAACTCCTCCTTTCCGCAGGCCGCGTGTGACCGCGTCACCCTGGGCCTCAGATTCGAGATAAAACACCGGGGCGACACGCGCTGGTCTACCCCTCGATTTATGACGGAATACGTTCTCAGGGGCAACCGTCCGGTCGGACATATTGCGCCCGATCGGACAGGGTCACATCCCGGTACAACAGCAGTTACAGGGACACGAAAAACTGCTGTTGTGAAATACACGATACCTACAATCCCCACCAGCACCGCGCCAGCCATCCGACCAGCCGCACCATCCCCACAACCGCCACGCAAACGATCAGGCAGATGACCAACACCGGCCAGATAGCACAGATGAGCTGAACCGCCCGTAAAGCGCCAGCGCCGCCAGAAACAAAGAGATGCACCAGCCAAAGAGCTTGTCCATGAGGGAAGACGGGAGGTTAGCCATGGCGGCCACGTTCCCGAGTTCCGGGATCGGTGAGCTCACTGCCAGCAGCCGCCAACAGCTGACTCACCGCCAAACTGGTAGCCCGCTGAATATGAGCCTCGGCCAAGGTTTGCGTGGCCGCCATGCGCCAGCGCTGCTTCTCCCGCCGGCGGGCTTTGAGCACATTCCGAAGACCATCAGCAACCACCACATTCCGGCAGCGCCGACCGACGGCAGACCGACCAGCAGCCAGCCGGGCAGTGCACTCACGATGCCGGAAGAATCCAGCAGCATTGCAGCGGAGATCAATGGGGTCATCACTGGACCCGCCGGGAAAAGTTGTGAACTTCACCGACCATGGCCGGGGTGTGGGCCTGCCCGATCTGCGCCAGCCAGAACGCCGCCGCCGGCACTGCTTCCGCCAGCTGGCCTCCAACTGCGCCACCAACGCAGCGCCCTGCAAGCCCGCTGAGTCACGTGATCCAGCGCATCCAGCTTGGCCGACTCCACATGTGCCGCCGCAGCCAACCGGGCCACCTGCATTTCACTACTCGCCACCAGCCGAGACAACGCCCGGCCTTGGGCCGTCCACACCGACGGCGCACCGCCGCCAGAAACAAGACTGCCAGCAGTAGCAGAAGACGTAGGGATGAGATCCGACATGAAAGCTCCTTCCACACGCGGGTCGCCCGCTTTCCGTCTGTAGAAAACGTTCACTTTGGAAGCAACCCTCGGGGATGTCTTCGACGCTGGAAGCCGCCAGCTCCGGATACGAGACCCACGAGCAGAGTTGGAGTCAAACCGGGGGCAGAATTGGAGTCACAGGGCATAAAGAGGTCTTGAAAGGGACGCCTCAGCCTGACGTTGGAGTAGATCCCTCAGACACAAACAGGCGTCCGTTCAAGCTAGGAAGGAAGTGACCAACACCGGCCATGCCACGCTTCCAACCAGAAGACGTCCGAGCAGATCTGCTGTACCTACGCAAGGGCAGCGGCTACACACCCACAACGCCTAGCCTCCCGCCCAGCCTTGGCGAGCATCCTCGGCGGCGGCACAAACAGCGCCCACGAGCCCCAGTCAGTTCTGAAGGAACGCCTAATCTCTGCCATCTGCTCCCTCCACGACGAAGACGCCACACTGCTACTGGAAATCTTCAACCTCGACCGTCAACCACCAACACCACCTGGCGGCACGGCGCAGCGCAGCAGGGCACCGACTAGGGATCGGTCGGGAAGCGGTTGCTGACCGCGACAGCGCCGCCATCGAGCGCCTTCTCCGGCAACTCCTCACCGGCTGGTACCCGAAATCCCCAGCCGGGATTCGCATCCCCGAACACCACAATGGCTTTGTCCAACACGCCGTTCACGTCTCCACCTTCGTCCGTGACCGTCGCCACCTCAGAGTCCATCCAGCGCTACCGCCTGTTCGCTCTATTCGGATGACGTGGCCTACGTCACCATGGTGATGAGCTACCCCGAACCTCCCATCCCCTCGGTCCTCACTGGCAGGTCCGCAGCCACCAACTCTCTGAAGGTTGGCAACACCAGTTCTGGCACCACACCCCCGATGCGTCGCGGCCACCCCTACGACCTAGCTCTTCCGTATCTGCAACCCCAATCCCCAGGAGCCCTACTGGCTGACCAGAAAGCCTGGCGTTCCACGAGCCCACCCGCTTCATCCGCTTTGATGCACGTTCCTTGGAGCCCAACCCCACCACGCCTGGGCCTTCCACGGCCTCACCGCCCTAGAACGCCCTCGGCACCCCAGACGGCCCCCACACCCGTATTCTCACCCTGACAAGCCATAACATCATCACCGCTGACTTCCACGACGCCTACGGCGGGCTGTATTGCGGAGTGGCGTGGGAGTGGTGAAGGGATTTCAGCCCTCCGAGCGCCGCGACACTGCTCGACTTGTGCGACAACGATGACACTGAACCCGCGCTCTTGGTCGGCCTCCTTCGGGGATGGGTCAACCTCACCCGATCGGCCATGACCTGGCTCATCCCGACTGACCAACTCCCCGCGCCAGGCCGCGCCCTCGCCCGGGAACTCTGGGACCTACGCCAACCCCTTGCCGAGCCACCCACTCCCGAGCATCTGGCGGTCCGCCCCATCGGACCGACCATCCGCGCCGCTACCGACTACATGGACCTCATCGACCAAGACTGGCTCCGCATCGCCGACTGGTACCGCCCCGGCACCACCCCACAACACCGGCTGGATCACCGGGAGCTGTGGCAGGAGCGGGTGGGCGAAGGTTAACGGAAGTTAATGCAGAGGTAGCGAACGATTGCCAGCTGCAGCACGCCAGCCCGAGAAACAAGCCTTATGAGCCAATTGGCCGAAAGTTAAGTAACCATCCCCCATTGTTACCGAACCTCCCTCGTTGCTAGCTTCGACTCATCTCTCACCGTCGGAAAGCTCCGGCGCAAGCCCTGAAGCGACAGCAAGTAGGGCTTGTCCCAGAGAGACGTACGGGGAGCCCTCATACCCTCGATGGTCATGGCGACGTGGACAGCGACAGTGACGCGGATGGCACGACGCCACACCGCTCGGGGATCGAGCCCACATCTACCAATTTTTCGAACGCCTGTGCTATATTAAAAAGCCAGTATGAAGGAACAATGGCGTTCATCACAACAATCACCAGAGCAAGAGCCGCCAGCAGCTCAGCAGCCGGAGGCTGCGCCTGGCACGGGTGTGGCTCCGGAGGACTTATCTCACAGGAAGTTAGCGTGCGAGAATGCGGACGGCCATATGGGCATGCGAGAAAGCTTGGGAGAGGGCCACTGAAACAGGCAAACAGGGGCGCCTAAAGTGTCAAAACGACGGTTCGAGACGGCTGAAGAACTTGTGCACTGCCTCTCTCAGACATCCAAAGCAAAGGCTGGAATTCGTAAAAGATTGTCGCCTGAATGGGAACGCTGAACATGGAGCGTATTGACAAAACTGAATTTGCTCACTATCAACGATCTTCCGCAAAGCTAACTGAGTCGATTATTGTCGGCAGCGCTGATATCATCCACGGCCATCTTAGTGGTACGGCATAACGGGAACCCTATTAATTCATAAAGGTGTCCCGAGCGCGCTGCAAGCATTTGCGTAATATTAAAAACGTGCTCATCAATTTGTCTCTTCAATAAACAATGGACAAATCTGTAGCTAAACATCAAAACCTAGTTTATTTGACCCAAGATGAATCAATCTAGCGATAGAAAGAAACAAGAATAGCGAGGCTATGCGCCTTTCTCCGGCTACACACGTTTTCTCCCCAACAACTTGTCGCCAAATTATCTGACGTGAACGCAGGAGTGAAGAGATCGTCAAACTATGGGAGAATCCGCAATGGCAAGTCCGTAAGCAAGTTGTTCACGACTTTTCTCAGGCGGTCTCCTGGCGACTATATGCAAAGACCACGTTAGATGTCGATCTCCAAGAGATTTTATCCTCAGTTGATATTAAAATCGGAGACCGAATCGCCATCCCTATAGAGTGGCGCCCTCAAGGTCTTGTTATGTCTCTGAATGCTTCAGTCGACGAAAATACAGAGTCATGTCATATCTAGGGTAATTTGCCAAAGAGCGGCTCTTATAATTTTTAGAATCTACGCACTTGCAACATTAAACTCTACAAGCAATGAAGCGAATAGTGATAAAAAGTATTCTCGGTGGACTGCCGCAGTGCATAGAGAATATCTGAGGCGCTGTATAAAGATGCCTCTCGCGAAATTTTAAAGCGCAAACCAGACGCAATGTCGATAATGCGTCACCTGCGCTGCACCTAACCCTTAGTCACACAAACCAAAAGGCTGCGCACAGAAGATGTCGGTGATCTACAATGGAGGACGCTTCAGGAAGATTCGTTATTCATGAGTATTCTAGCCGCTTTTGCGCTAGGCTACGTACGCGCTGTGGAGGTTCCCGTAACTAGCAATGGGATTACCATTCTTAAGACTAAAGGAAGTAGTCGCGGAGCAATCCCTTTCGAGCAAGTTCGATCTTCCAGTACCTGATGCACTATGGCTACAGGCAGATCCAGCGAATCTTACCATTCGAAGAACCATAAATGTTGATATACCTGCCGATGCCAACATGATAAAATGCCTCCCTCCGAACTACGCACACTTTGCCCTCTACGCCACCTGGTGAAACGATAGTGTTTAGCTCCCCCAACACCTCCCGCTACTCAAGCTGATCCAGTCCGCCTTAGGTAATAAGGAGATGGTGCGTGGGCACATCACAAACAAGGAATTCAGGACGATGGAAAAGTTCGTGGTTCAAGAATCGAGATTCGTAAAGGGATGGTCGATGTCGTGGCTAGACGAGCAAACCTAATATTTCCTGGGTTTTAATACTGACTCGCTGTTGTTATCGCAAGTTCATGCGTATACATGTTGATCTCTACCTGTTAACAGGAATGACAATAATAACAATTCTCGACGCAGGGGTGGCTGCATTGAAGCCCCACTGATCGGCGGTATTGCGATTATAGTTCCACTTATTGTATTGGCATACGCCTCAACGTCTAGCACATGTTTTATTGAGCAGGTTATTAGAGCCATATAGACTCACATATTGATATGGGGGACTTTGCTGCAGTTAGTTGCCATAGGGTTAGCCGCGCTATTTGAGCAAGTTGCCATAGGATTGCTTAACCTTGGCCTGACAACCTCTGTCATTATTCTAATAGTATTTTTGGATGCGACTAAGCAAGCATAATAGTTATTATGCTCAACGATTGCTGTGTCTGCGAAATTTTCGCAACAAGATAAACCAGCTCACCACTCTGGGGGCCATATCGACACTAGCACCAGTTGTCACCGCCATCGGGCAAATATGTTTTTGACGTTCCAATAGAATATATACTCATAATAATAGCCGTTCGATTCGGATTGAATATACTATCTTTTGGTGTATGTAAAAGATTATTTCTATAGGATCCAGGCGTCTTAACATCAACTTGGCTTATTATGCTGGCTGGCGTAGAGGCGGGGTGCCTTGCCTTTGTGGCTCCACGTCTACTCTTGCATCGCAATATTGGCCAATTACTATATGCCTGATAGTTCTTCAAATAGTTTATCTTGCAGTCATATCTTTCAATATATACTATCTTACACGGTTCATGGAAAGAACTGTGGTAAAATGCAAAGATCCCAAGATGTCATGCACCACCAAGACGGGGTCGCAACTTATCAAAATCCCAGACAAGGGCAAGGATGATTATAAAGCTTTCGGAACAATAGATGTAAAAGACTTATTCACGGATGACGTTTCCAAGCTGACATAACTCGTAGCCAGAGCGCAGTTGAGGGTGACTCAGAATAATCTTCATAGCCTCCTCGCCAGTACTACAGTCTCACAACCACCCCAACCTCCACGCAGACCCCTAGCTCCTGACAGCTAAGATACCCTCATGCCACGCGAAAAAGATGTGGGTTGATTACCCAGACGGGACGCATTTGTCGCAGTCACGCCAAGATCCGGGCGGTTCAGCACCCTCGCCCGAGATGATAAGACCAACAGCCTCACCACCATGCGACGCTCCATCCCATCACTGGCAAAGATACGGGGTTCGACCCGTCGCGTTTCCTTGTGGGAGCTAGCGTTGTTGTGCTTGCGCGCTGCTGCTGTCAAAGTTACTCCGCGCGTTATCAACTGGTGGAATGAGCGCGTCATTCCTGCGTGGAACGATCGCGTTGCCGGCCGTGCAGTCGATGGTCCGCAACTTGTTTCGACGGAAGGGACGTAAGCGGGGCGCGCTCCAGGACGAAACGGCTGGAAACCGCAGATGCTCCGGCCCTCTCGCTGACGCAGGCAGACGCGGCATGTGCGGTCTTCATTGACCAGGTTGATGCTCTCTCTGGTGAGCCTGGCACCCCGATGAGTCAGGCAGAGGCAGAAGCGTGCCCTTCGCTATCCTTATTGCCGCGGCTTGTATTGCTGAGCAAATTCGCGCTCTCTCAGGTGTCCGTCTGAGTCAGGGATAGTGAGCTATGTGAACCGCTCTCAGGGGCGATACGACAGCTCTCGACTCAACGGATTGCGGATAGCATCAACCGTCTGCTGGAATCGGACACTGCATTGCTGGATGAGGCAACGGTCGATCAGTTCATGAAAGCTGTTCAAAGGCGCTCGTGTCCCGGGGCAGGGCTATGCCTATCCGGGTGGAGCAGTTGCAAAAGAGCGCTGCGCCTGGAAGAGTAGAGGGAGGCCCATGGGGCCCTGGCTGAAGCTCCGCCAGCCTACGCTGCTCGCCGATACGCTACCCCCACCTTGGGTGCGGCCTGTTCAATCCATTCTTCATGGAGACCAAGTTGATGACCAATGGCGCTCTCTTCGATTTCGCGCGTCTGTTGCTCGCCATATAGATGGTCAATATGCCCGCGTACATCATCAATCTGTTGCTCGACCGCATCAAACCGACTATTCATGCGCTTCTCAAGGGCGTCCATATCATCTTTGATGAGGCGGTAGAGCTTGAGTACTTGTTCATCATCCATGCTAATTACGTATAAGAAAATGGATATATAAATCAAGGTTTAGCGTAAAGAGCATTGAGGCTCACCTGCTGTCATGCATCTGACTAGTTGAATCGGCGATATCTGGCTCTAGTCACTCGCAGGCTTTTTGGTATATAATCATAACCAGCAATGCCACGCCCAAATCCCTGACAATAAGCCATCGCTTCATGCTCGTCTCCGCAAGACCAAAGCGGCGTTTCTAGCAACAGCTCTGACGTTGGCTGGCATCCTCCTCATCATGCTGAATGGCTGGCTCACTGGCCTGTCCTTGGGTGACTGGTCCTGGCTGCATGCTTTGCCGCTCGGTGAGCTGGGCGGCACGCTGTTTGGTGCCGGGCTCCTCGGTACGCTGTTCGAGTATTCCTTCCGCAAAGACCAAGAAGCCGCCACCACCGCCAGTTTCCGCCAGATCATTCACGATGAGGCGCCGGCGATGCGGGATGCGGTGATCGAAGGCTTCCGGTTCAACACTGATGACTTGGAGCGGATTGCCACGCCCAAGCTGTTGGACGAACTGGCGGTCAACAGTTTGGGCATGCGCTTTGGTGATGCGGCCTTCGGGCGGGAGGTGTATGGGGATATTAAGCACCAGGCGATCACGGCCGAGGAGCGCTGGTATGACGCGCGAGTCGACGCGACCCTAGGTATACCTAGGGTTGAGGGAGCGTAGCTCTCAACCCTTTCTTTGACTTACTCGTCCGCTGGGAATACACCGTGGTTCCAAGCACCGGTTTCCGGAAGTTTCGCCGTAGTCTCAGACCGTCAGCGGTATGACCAGATGGTGGCTGAGCGTGGGAGACGAGTGTGTGGTTTCGTCGACCTTCTCCGGGGTTCAAGGTGAACGATCCTGAGGTGTTCAGTCTGACCCAATTCACCGTCGATGGCGTGGAGCTGCCCTTCGAGCGGCAAGCAGATGATGTCTCGCAGATCTATGTGGTGGACCTTGGTGAAGAGCGGGTCCGTCAGGGTGAACCAGTGGTGGTGTCGTTCACGTTCAAGACCAAGACGCCGCGCGACGGACGACTCGTCCATATCGACATTGACCGGCCAACGAAGGGGCTCGAAGTTGAGATGAAATGTATGACCGTCAGTAGTCGCCGCCATGCGAGTCATGGACTTTGCGTCCCGCGGCGATCGGAGGTCAGCGTGTCTGAGGAAGCCGATGCTTCAGCGCTCCGCTACCGCTACGACGGCTGGCTGTTCCCACGCGCTGGCCTGGTGTTCGCCTGGACGTTGGCGGACGAAGACTCTATCGCTGCACCACAAGCCGCAGCGGAAAGTCTCCCCGCCCTGAAGCGCCGAAACGTTCCAGCGTCGACTGCTCGCACCAACCCAGCACGCAAAGATGGCGAGCACGCCGCGTCGAAGATCGAAGAGGGACGCCCGCCACCGCCAAGCGGCATAGCGGGCGACTTGTGCGCTCAGGGCGCGTCTTGCGCGATCACAGTGGATTACTCAGTCGCCACCCATGGTGGTCTCCTTCCGTCTCGGTGGGGTTCGGTCTCGGCGAGATTGACCTTGTCCTCTAAATATTGCCATACATGTATGGTGGCGGCAAGGCTCGGGACGCGGGAACGCTGGGGTGCATGGGTGGACCCGACCGAACCGACGCGGATTGGTGGGAGTTCGCCCGCGGTCTCGGAGTCAAGCTCCAGCGGGCACGCTTGGCCAAGGGCATGAGCCAAGAAGCTGTTGCTCACGCCGCTGGCATCTCGACGTTCACCTACCAGAAGTTCGAGAAGGGTGAATCCAAGCCCTGGCACACCCGATAGAACCCGCGGTTGCGGACGCTGTTTGCTCTGGCCGTGTTGGAGGTTGAGGTGGGGGAACTAGTGGAGGGTAACAGGTCGTTTTCAGTACCCCTCGCAAGTCAGCGTCCTTACTTAAGTGCTATGCTTCAGCTGTTCGGCTGACATATAAGAGCAAGGGAGGAATGTCGTGGCCAAGAATACTGGCGAGGGGTATCGGAAAGGACAGCAGCGTGACCGCTATCAGCTGCACAACCTCAACACGGATCGCGCAGACGAAGCATGACGAGGATGGCAACTACTTGGACACAAAGGTAACGCCAGGGCGCTGGAAGGGCGTAGAGGAGCGCGATCCGAAGAAACCTCCGCGTGATTGATTTCTCTAGAAGGTCGGTGAGCAATATTGCTCACCGACCTGCTTATCTTAATAGCAAGATAGCCGTAGGCGACATGTCTATCAACCAATTTCAGTCAGCATAATTACGGGTTGTTCATGAGTCGCTTGACTGCATACTTTGAGGCTTGATCATAGGGGGTGTTTTGGTTTTTCTCAGCTAGTGCTTTGTCCTGAGGGGATGTGAGGGCTGCTTGCCCGATCTGAGACAATTCAAGTGTAAAACAAAAACCTCAGATAAAACACAAGCCGCCGCCGTGAATACTACCACAAGCCTTGACCGTGACCAGATCCTCAACCTGTGCGAACTGATCCACACTTCCCAGTCCGGAAACCTATCCGGCAGCAGGATCCCGTGTCCTAGGGTTGTTCCGCTGTATCCAAATCACTGTGTTGATATTGCGGCACAATCTCACCCAGGAGTTGCTGGCCGACATCCACACAGTTTCCCAAGCCACCATCTCGAGAGTGGTGGCGGTCTACACACCGTTGATCGCCAAGGCCCTCCAAGCCTGTGTGCGCGCGTGGGGACCTCGACCCGGACCGTCAGTACATCATCGACGGTACTTTGGCGCCCTGTTGGTCATGGTCGAAGCGTCCCGAGCTGTACTCAGGCAAACGCCACACGACAGGGGTGACCTGCAAGTGGCCTGCACCCTAGCCGGACAGCTCGCCTGGATCTCAAAACCATCAGCAGGCAGTGTGCATGACGCAAAGGCCATCAAGGAATCCGGATTCCTCACAACCCTCAATGGTCACAAAGTCATATCGGGGACAAAGGCTACATCGGATTGGGGATGATCACCCCCGTGAAGAAACCCGCCCATGGTGAACTCACCGACACCGATAGAAAGAAACAACACGACCATCAACCGTGTCCGTTACCTCATTGAGCGTGTCATCGCGAACCTCAAAACCTGGCGTGTCCTGCACACCGATTACCGCCGCCCCTACAACACCTTCGAAACCACAATACAAGCCGTCACCGGACTCATCTTCGCCTACACCCTATGAATAAGCTTCAGGGCGCGACCCCGATCCGGAGGGTCGCGCCCTCATTGTTGGAGGCTATTTGCAAAACGACTATATGATAATTTAATACATGAAATTTATTTCCAATAAAAGAAGTATCGTGCCAGAAAGCGTTTTATGGTGGCTGTAATTATATTCGCTGCCGCAGTCATTTTTAACCACGGTTTTCTTTATGCGCATGAAGTTAGAAGGCGCGGGAGAATTCATCACCATCCAGAGGGCAAACGTTGATTCGCTCAGCAAGTGCCTTGATGCTCGGGGTATCGGGTACCGCATTCACGAAGGTAACCTGCAGGTACGTAAAAGCAACTTCAATTTACTTACAAGCTATTGTTCATAGAAAGTGAGGAAAGGGTGTGAGTCGCTCAAATCTCCCTCATCCCTATTAGTTTCCCTTGCTTTCCTTCCCAGTTCCCCGGTCAAGCGCTTCAAATTTCTTTGGATGCAATAGTGCTCTTAAGCAAAAATCCTTTTTCCTATACCCAAGGATAAAGGAGATCAATCTGGTTCTGTCTGGCCAAGGGCATGAATCAAGAAGCTGTCGCTACACTGCCTGGCATCTCCACCTTCACCTACCAGAAGTTCGAGAAGGGTGAATCCAAACCTGGCACACCCATGAACCCGCGGCTACGGACGCTCTTTGGCCCCAGCCGACGTGCTGGAGGTCGGGGGTGAGTTGGTGGAGGGGTAGGCTGAACAGCCTCTCTATTTGGGTCTTTGGCGGTCTAGGGTCGCTAACGTAAACTCGGCGATACTACAAGTTTCACGAACAACGAGGAGAGCCTGTTCAGCAGTGACCCCAGGCGGAAGAGTTCTGCCGTGGCCCGTTCCCTGTAGATTCCTAAGCGTTGACCTGTTCCACGATCTTCCAAGCGGAGTCCAGAATGGCCTTGATGGCTTTACTGCCCCTGCACATCGCCAGCCACTTGTTCCGGCAGGATGCCGAGCCGTTTTCGCGCGAGATGCCACAGTTTATTGAAATTCAGGTTCTGACCTGACCCCTGGACTCGGAGCTCTTGCAGGACAAACTTGGCAACCGACTCCAAGAGCTCCTTTGGTACCGAGGAGCAGAGCCGGGTCATCTGTGTTCTGACGAAGACGTCGAATCTGGTCGTCCAGCCTCGCGCCCGCCGGTCTCTAGGTCGATTGCACCGATGGGAGTCACGTGTGGCCGTCAGGGGCCAGGGTTCCAGCCCCCGACGAGCCAGTGCCCTCCGCAGCACTTCGAAGTTAGCCTTGTCGAACCGAGGAGTGCCTCAACGACGGCTCCATGAGTTCTCAGTGCAGATAAGAGGCCATCAACAAGAGTCCGAGCGTACTGGGGTTTTCGGATAGCGGCGAGGACCGTCTCTGCACCCGCTCTTGCTTGTTCGGTCCTTGCTTGGACTGCGATCCCCTAGGAGCGGGAGCGACATCGCTGAGCCCAGCACCGAGAAATACCCCTGTGAGGTCCGTGTGTGTCGGACCAATGCCGCCGAAAAAGAACTTGCCGAAGGCGGCTGCGATATCTTGACTGACGGGTGGTTGGTTCATTCTAACTTTTGTATCTCAGTTCTATTATATTTTGCTTTGCGTCAAACTACGAGAGACTGGGGCGAGCTTGTGCTCGCCCCAGCGTTCCCGTTACCTCTTGTGCTTAGTGGGATCGACGAGTTTCCACCTCGACCGGGACGAGAGGTTGGTGGCAAACGGTCCCCCTGTACGCCAGTGATCTCGGTAGGCGAGGCGTTGCCGCCCCGTGGTCCTACTTCGACGTACTGTCCGGACTGGGGCACCTCTCGCCGGGCTTATATGGAGTCAGTTGGCTCCTTTCTGCTCCTCGTGGAGCTGTCAGGAACACCTACACGATCTGGACAACTTCGGACATGCTGGACCAGCGGGCTTGAAAAAGCTATCGACCCAACACATAGGGTTGGAGATCTACCGGCAAAGTAGAACCCAAGCCTGGGGCCGCAGATCACCTGGCGGCTGCCAGGCTGTGGCGGTTCTTCAAACATGATAGCGGACAGTACAGAGGAAACGAGATGGCAGGATGTGCTGCCGGAGGGTGCTTGATATCGCTCATGCAGTGAAATTTGACGTCAAGATAGAGCGCGAGAGCCCGGACCATCATCTCCGAGCTACCGCGTCAACCAATGTCCATCGTTCGGTTCCACCCATTTGCCGCAGGACGAAGCTTCACTATCCCGCAGTTACGGCAAAGATTCTCCACCACCCCAGCCGCATCTCTGCCGCCACCCCAACCCCAATCTTTCCGGAAGCTCCGCTTGAGTGCGGTGCGTGAGGCAACTATCCGGAAATTTCGGATGACTCGATCCAAGGACTCAGGCTAGGTGACATGCAGCATCGACTACGACGAGGACGCCCCACCACCAAAGCGCTCTTCGCCACCGTCCAGAACAAGCTCTACTACGCCGTCCACGACCACACCGTCGTCGAGATCATCCAATCTTGTGCTAGAGCCAACCAGCCCCACATAGGCTTAATCAGCTGGGCAGGCAGCCCCGACGGCAAGATCCTGCCAAGCAACGTCACCATCGGCAAGAACTACCTCACCCGCGATGATCTCGACCTCGCCGCTTGGTCATGCCTCTCCTCGATCTCAATGATCGCCAAACTCGACGGCGCAGGCCGCATCTCTAAGACCCAAATCAACGCATGCTCTGAGCGAATCCGAGAAATTCCACATTATCAAGCCCAGGGGTATGTGGAGTGGAGCGAGGGTCTGTCAGGGGAAATGCGTGTAAGTGGCTCCATCGTCCGTGAGGGCAGGAGGGTCATGATGACCGAGACAACAACGAGTAGTGAGCTGGCCGTGGGGTCAGCCAGACTGGGGCATGTGAACCCATCATCATCACCGCGCTGGGCGAGACCGTCGTGTCCACGGCCGCAGGCGCGGAGCACTCGACTGGCTGCATCTGGTGACGCTGCTGCTGGCGTTCACGATGCTGTGCGGGTTGTGGTGGGTCTATTTCGCCTTCGGCCCCGCCACGGTGCAGGCCGCACTGGAGGAGAGCGAAACCGCATTGAGCTGATCAGGCCGGTGCTCTCCTACGGGCATCTGTCGCTCATCGCCGGGATCGTCGCAATCGCCGCAGGCATCGGGCTGCTGCAGCCAATCCCGCTGAGCCGCTACCGCTGGACACCGCGATCCCTGCTGTTCGGCGGCACGATGCCTCATCTGGTCACCTTCGCCTTCACCCGATGGCGGCTGTTCCAGACCCGCGGTGCCGCGTCTATCAGCTGCCACCGGCATCCTGGTGCTGTTCCTCCTGACCACCCAGGTCGCCGCGGTCTACTCGGTCACTCTGCTGGCTGTCGCACTGATCATCCTGAACATGGTCGAGAGCGTGGTGCTGCCCCGCACGCTGAGGCGCCCCGGGCCCGCCCAGAGCTGATCCCCCACCGGTCAGGGGCAAGCATCACAGAACCCCGCATCATGCAGACGGCGCAGCCACCTGAAAGACGTTCGGCCCCCGCGCGGGGAACATCTCGCAGATGCCTGCGCCCAGCTGTCCCCCGATGTGAAAGCGACACTCGGTGCCGTCCAGACAGGCGGCTCCCCGGGCAGGCTCCGGAATACCCCAGAAGGCGAGCCCTCCAGCCCGGCTGGGGTGGGAAGAGTCGCTGACCCCATCGCAGGGTAGGTTGGAGACGTACCCTGAAGATGGGGTACGCACCTGATAACCATACGGTTTGAGGCTGATCGTGGGTTGAGCCAAGGGCTCTTGTTGCGCCTACCGCGATTGAGGCAGCTCCAACAATCACATTTATCACGACGAGCGTTCATTCGTGATCTTCAATGTCTTTGTACGACTGCCCTCCTCCCACAATTGATCGACTCAGCCAGTTAAAGACGAATAGAGTCAATGCACGTGACAGTTATTCAGAATGCACGCCCGCCGAAGCCACTGGCATCGTGGATGTCCAGGTGATGGGCTTAAACGGGGTAGTCAGTAAAACCCGGATAGCTCCGACAGCCCGCGGCGTGACCGTCGATGAGCTGCTTTTCACGAAAAAAACGGATTCATGATTGCCCATCGTGGCGGCTCGGACGACTGGCCAGATATGAGCCTGCTGGCCTATAACGAGTCGGTCAATCGAGGAATACCCGCGTTGAGTTCAGCTTCTCCCTGACCTCCGACGGCGTACCCGTGGGCGTGCACAACCAAAACCTGAAGGGCGTCGACCGTTCGGCCCCCGAGACTCCCGTCACCCAGATGACCTGGGAGCAGGTGCGCCAGTACAAGACAGAGGGCCAGCCGTTCATCCGGCTGCAGGACCTGACAGCCGCCTATGGCTCAGACCACGTGCTGTTCGTCGACCCGAAGTACAGCGCCCAGCCAGTCAAGACCTATCTTGACTGGCTCGACCCCCAGCACACCATCCTGAAATTCCAGGCTGACGCAACGCATCTGGCAGATGCTTGGCGTGCAGCCGGATTCAAGACCTGGGGTTTCTTCTACAAAGAGAGCGATGCCCTCAACAGCAAGGCCAGGGAGCAGGCTGGGCATTGGGACCTGATCGGGGTGGACTGGGAGGCCAAAGAGTCCACATGGGAGACCGCCAAGGGCTATGGGCGTCCCATCATTGGGCACATCTGCCCCAGCCAGGAGGCGATCAACAAATGCCTGAGATTGGGCGCCGTGGGAGTCATGTGCTCCAAGATCGACGGAATGACCTTGCCGTGACGGCGCAACCACACTCTGAACCCCACATCGAACAGGAGACCAGACCCATGTTGAACAGACGTTCCTTCATCACAATCTCGGCAGCGGCAGCGGGTGCTGCGGGCATCATCACCCCGGCCCTGGCAGTTGCCGCCGACGAGCCAGCCACCGCTGGGAAAACCACGATCCAGATCGGCCCAGTTGCTGTGCTGGCGGGCATGACTATTCTGCAGGTTGCGGCCAAGAAGACCAGCTTCGATTTCCTCACATCGAGCGGAGCTTTCTCCAGGGGCAGCAATGGCCTGCTCACTCCGTCGGGCATCCGTCTGCTGTCGCAGGAGCGAGGCGTCGTGCTGACCCCCATAAACAAGCAGCCAGTGGTGAATCCGAAGGAGGAAAAAGCCTTCCTCTGCGCCTATGCCGTGTTCGACGGACTTGAGGGAACCAACCCAGTCGAGATACGCATACCCGGCTACACCCTCATCTCCGGAGTCCCGATTGTCTCTCCCGACAACGCGCCATTCGACCTCGCAGACAACACATAGAGGCTTATTCATAGGGGTGTAGGCGAAGATGAGTCCGGTGACGGCTTGTATTGTGGTTTCGAAGGTGTTGTAAGGGCGGCGGTAATCAGTGTGCAGGACACGCCAGGTTTGAGGTTCGCGATGACACGCTCAATGAGGTAACGGACACGGTTGATGGCCGTGTTGTTTCTTTTATCGGTGTCGGTGAGTTCACCATAGGCGGGTTTCTTCACGGGGGTGATCATCCCCAATCCGATGTAGCCCTTGTCCCCGATATGATTGTGAGCATTGAGGGTTGTGAGGAATCCGGATTCCTTGATGGCCTTTGCGTCATGCACACTGCCTGCTGATGGTTCTGGGGATCCAGGCGAGCTGTCCGGCCAGGGTGCAGGCCACTTGCAGGTTCACCCCTGTCGTGTGGTGTTTGCCTGAGTACAGCTCGGGACGGTCGTGCCACGACCAGCAGGGCGCCAGAGTACCGTCGATGATGTACTGACGGTCTGGGTCGAGGTCCCCCACGCCGGGCACCCAGGCTTGGAGGGCCTCGGCGATCAACGGGGTGTAGACCGCCACCACTCTCGAGATGGTGGCTTGGGAAACTGTGTGGATGTCGGCCAGCAACTCCTGGGTGAGATTGTGCCGCAATATCAACACAGTGACTTGGATACAGCGGAACAACCCCAGGACACGGGACCCTGCTACGGGAAGGTTTCCGGAACGGGAAGTGTGGATCAGTTCACACAGGTCAAGGATCTGATCACGCTCAAGGATCGTGGTAGTATTCACGGCAGCGGCTTGTCTTTCATCTGAGGTTCTTGTTTCTACACCTTGAATTGTCTCAGATCGGGCAAGCCGCCCTCACATCCCCCTCGGATAAAGCGTTAGTTGGGGAAAGCCAAAACACCCCTATGAATAAGCCTCACTGTGCTAATTTTCATATGCCGCGCAGTATCCATCATTTACCACCTTTTTGTATAGACTTTTTCGCAAAAATAGTGTATAATAACAATCAGGAACATCTTCTCGCGTCGGGCTACTGGCTGCTTACAGATCAGGCCATCAGTAGCCCGACACAAGAGTGTCGAGTATCACACCAGAGATTGGGGTTACTCATGTTCCTCCGCGTAACTCTACTTCTTTTTCTCTTCTCGCACCCTGGTTGGAGTCTACGTCGGACTCCTCCTGTCAGATTTTTGGTCGTGGGAGTGCCTTGCCATCGGCTGCATAAGTGCCATGATTTTTCTAGTGGGTAACTGGGTAGTCATCTTCGGCACTAGCACCAGAGATAGAGAGTGATTCCTCGCCCCCGGACTAAGTCCGGGGCTTATTCTACAAGCAGCACGTCGACCGATGAAGACTTTGATTAAAGCACACTTGGAGAATAACTATACATAATCCCAACTAGTTTCCTACCTCCTCCTTGAGATGTCAGCCAGCAACAAACCCTGCTACATCTTCCGTCACATGTCCGCCGTAAGTTTGACGTCACTCCGATAAATATACCTCACATCCCAACCTCATCTTTCTGGAAGTTCCGCCTGAGTGCGGTACGCGAGACGCCCAGCTGCTCCGACACCTGACGCATCGACAGGCCACGCTCGTGCAGACGCTTGGCCTGGGTGACGACCGCGGTCGGCAGGGACTTGCCACGAATCTGCACCCCTTGCTCACGCAGCAGCTTGAGCATGCCGTTCTTTGACACACCATGCTCAGCACCGAGCTCCGCTGCCGTCGCCCCAGTACGGTAGCGTTTCACCACCTGGGCAATGGCCTCAGGCGAAAGCCGGCGCCGCACCCGACGGGAATTCGAGGCACCGTCCCGCCGCCCAGACTTGACGCAGCAAGGATATTCATCCATAGCAGCTATTACCGGCTTGACGTCACAGCAACATCATTCGGTACGCACACAGCATCACGCTCCGCCTCATGGGGCGCCAGCTGAGCCGCCTCCTCGATCATCAGGGCAGCGTTAGCCGGTGCGTTCGTCGGCGGCTGTTCCGCTACCCGATCATCGCTGCGACACCAGCTGGTGCGTCCGTCGGCAGCGACCCCATCACCTCAGCCAACCGCTGCAGCTCCGGCAGGGTCGGCTGGACGAGGAACGAGGAGTCATTCAAGGGGTAGGGGACGTAGCCGACCACACTCATCTTGTTCGAACACGCACCCGTCGAGTTCCGCTCCGGGGCGTTTTATCGATGCGACCGGGACGTAAGGGAAGTTCCTTGTGCCGATGGCAGTCTCGGTGGTCACCGTGGCTATCGGCTTGGCTTGTCACCTTCCCTACCGCTTCGACTGATCCATGTCAGTGTGTTTCTCTCTTTGGTCCGCAGCTGATGACGGACGGGTGCATGCTCCCAGCCCTGGGGAACTTGCTGCTACACACCAGCGCCTTCCATCGACCTCGAAGCAGCTCAGGAGAACAGCAGAACCAGGAAAGCTCCCGCTCCTACAACATCGCGCAATCGCGAAAGCATCAGCCGCACCGCCGCGATCACCCCTTTGACATTTGGTGCCACGAAGCTCATGAGACCACGTCCCACGATGCGTGCCAGATGCACCCTCACCATGATGTATCTTGCCCTTGGCCGCGATGAAGCAGCAGCCTTGCGGTCGGGGTGGGGACGACAGAAATTTCGAGGGGAAACAACTTCAAGGAGCATCATGACTCACACATCCAAGTGGAAGGTGGCAGCGACAGCAGCGATCACCGCCGCCCTGTCTCTCGGGCCTCGCCTGCGGTACGGGTCAGGCGCGCGCCGATACCGGTTGGCAGACGCTGGCGACCACTGAAGCCCGCACGGACAACCCACTGAAGGGCTTTGCACCATTCAACGAAAATCTCGACAACAACGCACCCTCCTTCCCGCACACTATGGAGTGGTTCTACATGCCGCTCAACGCTGTGGTGAAGGGAGAACGCAACTACGACTGGACAGAGTTCGAGCAGCAGCTCTCCTCCATCAAGAGCCGCGGTCATCAAGCCGCACTCCGCTTCTATCTCGACTACCCAACCAAACCCACCGGAGTTCCTGATTACCTCTTTGGGGCCCAACGGCATAGACCAGTCACGAAAATACAATTTCTACGACAACAACGGAACCAGTTTCTCCCCGACTACAATGACCCTAGAATTCAATCGCTGATCAAAGACTTCGTAGCCGAATTCGGCAAGAACTATGACGGAGACCCCGGGTCGGCTACATCACAACCGGCCTTATCGGCTTCTGGGGCGAGCAGCACACGTACCCGATGGACGGCAACTCACACGCCGACAACCCCAATAGCGCGCAGTGGATGCCAACCCGCGAGGTGGAGCTCTCCTACCACCAGGCCTGGGACGCAGCTTTCAACACCACGAAACTCCTGAACAGAAGCCCTGGACCAGGCCTGGAGAACATCAAGATCGGCTTCCACGACGATTCCTTCGCAGAATCAACGCTCCCCACTATCGACTGGCACTTCATGGCCCGGATGAAGACATACAATTTGGACCGAACGCTGGCAGACCGAGGCAATCAGCGAGGTTTTATCCACAGATCCAACACTGCGTGTTCAACGAGCCAACAGACTGCAAACCATTCCGAAGACTTCAACGAGGCCACCACACAGACTCACGCCACATGGCTCGTGAACCACAAAGCATTCTCAGAAGGCTACAGCGGAGCAGCACTCGAGAAAGCCACAAAAGCCCACGCCGCACTAGGCTACGACCTCGCAGTCACACAAGCTCCGCACCATCGTCACAGACGGAAAAACCCAAGTCAGCATCCGCCTCACTAACCGAGGCGTCGCTCCGTTCTACTACAACTGGCCACGAATTCTCCTCATCAACCCCCAAGAATCCACCCCTGAATCCACGAAAAACAGTGGCCACAACCCAAAACCGACGCCAACCTTCCATCCCTTCTTCCCGGCCAAACCACGGAAGTAACAGCCACTCGAAGGAAACAACGGCATGGCTGCTCTCCGCATCCCAAACCCCATGGACGGCGGCGCCCCCAGTTCGCAAACACAGAACAAGACACCACATTTCCTGGATACCTGACCCTGGGATCTGTATCAGCGTAGGCAAGGTGAACGGCTGCAGCCAAAGAACTCCTGATCCGCGGGTTTCCGGGGACCGGTTCTGAAGAAAGTTTTGGGACTGTGCTCCGTGGTCAGTTCCACGGAGCGCAGTCCTTTTCCATGCAGCTAGCCCTCCGGGGCAACCGCCATCCCCGGACCGGTACTCCGAGCCATCCCATTTCAGTGAGTTCAGTAGCCGCGGCAATCACCTCGGGCGTTGTCATCCAGTGGCGATCGTCAGCTCGGCAATCCCCGACGTCCCGCCGACCGGGATTGCTTTCCTGACCGATCTGAGCAGGACAGGGAGAATCGATTGGCCGGTCCTCGCTCAGCAATGGGAGCTCCTCCTGAGCTCTCAGAGGGGACTAACAGGGCCGTCACGTCAGCCGCTGACGTGACGAGCGTGCCACCGCATCCCGAATCAGATGATGTGGAGTGATGGACAGCGAAGACGTGACCGGCCCTGGCCATCGTTACGCGACCCAGTTCCGCCGCCCATGAGATGGTGCTCCGGCTCCGAACGACTCCCGCCTCCACCATCACGGTGCCACCCCAAGCGCCGCGATCAAACGGTTGCGCGCCGGAAACTGGCTCTCAATGGGTGGGCGCCTGGAGCCATTTCCGTGATGACTGCGCCGTTGGTTTCGATCTGCTTTCCGCAACCCGTGATGACTGGCAGTGATAGGTTTTGTCGATTCTCGTCGCCATCACCGCAAGGGTCGGGTTACCTGCTCCGAGTGCGCCGCGATGAGCTGCGCTGTCGATCCCGGAAGGCAAGCCCAGAGATCACAAGCCAGCCTGACGCTCGGAGATCAGCTGCGAGTTCTCCAGCCACGTGCAAGCCATAGCTGGTGGCCGATCGCGCCCCGACAATCGCGACTGCTCGCGGCATTGCCAGCACCGCGGATCCCCAGCAACCCATAGCCTCCAACGGTTGACCTCCCTGGTCTCCCCAGCTGGCATCGTCCCAAGATCTGTGAGACTGGCCGGCCAGAGTTCGTCCCCGGAACAGAAAACTGGCGCCGCACCGGATCGTCGCCGCTTCCAGCTTTCCAGGATCGACACCCCGTGCGCGACGCCCCAAAGCGAAGTGGATTCTCCCTGTCGTTGAATGGTTTCATACGTCCAGGGCTCCGTAGTTCTCGACGAGTTGCGTGAGCCTCGGATCAGCTGCCACCTGCAGTGCGCACAGAGCCATGCGGGCCCTACGTTCCCGGACGTCCATCATGCCGCCTCGTGGAACATGCCCTGCCTCAGCTGCATGGCAACTCGCAGGGAAGCCGCAGAGCATCCGGTCCTCCTCGGCAAGATCCGCCACTGTCCATGCCAGCCGCAGCACCTTGTCTCACGCCACGAGCGCTCAACAGGCCACGGTTCAACGCCTTCTCCAGGGGGACAGATCCTGGCAGAGGCAGATGCGAGCGAAGCCACGGCCCTGCCACTCACCGTTGGTGCGCCACGGCGTATTTTGAAGCCGGCGAGCCTGCCTTTCCCGAGCCACGAGAACACGTGTTGCAATCTCGGCACTGACTCAGGCTGCTCCAGCGAGTCCCCAAGAATGAACGAGACTGAGGCAACATGTGATGCCGAATGTCAATGCGGTCCATGATCGGTCCCGACAAACGCTCCTGGTACCTCCGCACCGCCGTGGGAGAACAGCGGCATTCGCGGCCTGTGACCCCATGGAAACCACAGGGACAGGGGTTCGCTGCCAACACCAGCTGAAATCGTGCTGGATATCGCACCTGGATCGCTGCCCTGCCTATGCTGATCCAGCCAGATTCCAGCGGAGTGCGTAGCGCGTCGAGGACACGCGTCCCGAACTCGGGAGCCCTCATCAAGGAACAACACCACCGATGGGCTAAGGAAATCGATCCGGTCGCACGACCCGCATTCCCCGCCAATTATCGAAGCCGGGGAGGATGAATGATGAGGATCCGCATAGGGTGGATCAATCAGCAGCCCTCCGCTGAGATCCATTCCAGCAAGCGAGTGCAAAGCTGAGACTTCAACCGCTTCCTCGCCGTCGAGAGGGGGCAAGATGCTGGTCAATCGGGACGCAAGCATGGTTTTCCCAACGCCTGGCGCACCGTGGAGAAACACATGATGTCGCCCTGCCGCTGCCACCTCCATGACCCACCGACCTTCGAGATGCCCGCGTACCTCCTGGAAATCCAAGGGAGGTCTCTGCCGAAGCCACATCTTCATCGCCCGGAGGGTCCCATCCACCCAGCGGCGGTTTCTCCGTTAAGCACTGCGTGACGAGATCCTCAAATGCCCAATGGCCCACACCGTGACCCCAGGCACCAAAGACGCCTCAGCTTTGACTTGCTGGAACGATCGCTTTATCAAAGCCGCTCCTGACCGCAGCAAGTAGCGCCGGTAAAATTCCGGGAACGCGACGCAGCTT